>OGMH01000475.1_pt1 | contig 22455 bp, 13 predicted proteins | sample 1573191 | NCBI WGS metagenome assembly OGMH01 (sample SAMEA2581978, study PRJEB24529) | metagenome | biome: Human gut stool | place: China | collected 2011 | reverse complement strand
TGCCTGTAGCTTATATTTGTCGTCCGTTCGTCACCAACTAATATTCAATTAAACACCAATATTTCTATGCTGCATATTCAGAATCACCAAAGAAATCGTTATACCATACAAGGAACATATATACTGTCCATATCTTTCTTGAATTATCGGCTTTTCCCTCTTTGTGGTCATCAAGGTACTTAACAAGCTCCTTAGTGTTAAAGTATTTTTCTGCAGCTTCGCTTGTGAAGGCTTTCTTTATCATATTGTAATACTTGTCATCCTTGAGCCAGATTCTTATAGGTACAGGGAATCCAAGCTTCTTCTTTTCAGCTACCATATCTGGAAGATACTTATGAGCAGCCATACGCATAGCATATTTTGTGTTGGACTTGTTTACTTTATACTTAGTAGGTATAGTCCTTGCTACATCGAATACCTCTCTGTCAAGGAAAGGAACACGTACTTCAAGGCTGTGTGCCATGCTCATCTTGTCGGCCTTAAGCAGAATATCACCAATAAGCCAGAAGTTGATATCAATGTACTGCATTTTCGTAACATCATCCTTATCCTTAACCTTGTCATAGAAAGGCTTTGTAAGCTCTTTATGGTCGTACTTTCCAGTAGGATTCTTTAATATCTTTGCGCGTTCTTTTTCATTAAACATAAATGCGTTACCGATGAAACGCTCCTCAATATCCTTGCTGCCTCTTATAAGGAAATTCTTACCTTTAAATTTAAATGGAATAGCCTGTGCTACATTAGCAAGTCCCTTACGAAGACCTTTTGGAAGCTTTCTGTAACCTGCAGTATCAAGAGGTTCCTTGTAAATGTTGTATCCACCGAAGAATTCATCAGCACCTTCGCCAGACATAGAAACCTTGACGTGTTTTGCAGCAGTCTGGCTTACAAAGTAAAGTGCGATGGCAGCAGGATCTGCTAAAGGTTCATCCATGTGATACTGGATTTTAGGGATAGCAGCCCAGTATTCTTCACTTGATACAAGCTTTGAATAGTTGTCTATCTGAATCTTTTCAGATAAAGCCTTTGCATAATCTATTTCGTTATATTTTTCGTAGTCGAAACCAACTGTAAATGTTTTATCACCATTGAAGGTGGCAGCGACATAGCTTGAGTCAACACCGCTGGAAAGAAATGAGCCAACCTCAACATCACTAATCTTGTGATGTTCTACTGAATCATGCATGGCATCATCAATCTCCTGTACAAAATCATCCAGGGACTTGTTTTCATCAGCCTCAAAAGTAGGTTCCCAGTATCTTTTTATATTAATCTGTCCGTTATGAAAAGTGAAACAGTGTCCAGGCATAAGCTTGTATACACCCTTAAAGAATGTCTCAGGGAGTACTGAGTACTGGAAAGTAAGATAATTCTCAAGAGCCACATCGTTAACTTCCTTCTTATAAGCAGGATGAGCCAGTATGCTCTTAATCTCTGAACCATATATTATATTTCCATCAACTATTGTGTAGTAAAAAGGCTTAATACCAAAGAAATCTCTTGCACCAAAAAGAGTTTCTTTTTCGCTGTCCCAGATAACGAAAGCGAACATACCGCGAAGTTTATTAAGCATATCTTCACCATATTCTTCATAAGCATGAATAAGAACCTCTGTATCGGAGTTGTTTGCAAAAGTGTGTCCCTTTTCAATAAGCTCTTTTCTTAAATCCTGGTAATTATATATTTCACCATTAAAAGTGATGACAATTTTTTTATTTTCGTTAAACATAGGCTGGCTTCCGTTATCAAGGTCGATGATTGAAAGTCTTCTAAAGCCCATATATGCCTTGTTATCTATATACTGACCGGCACTGTCGGGACCTCTGTGGATAATTTTATTCATCATATCAGTAAGAACATCTTTACCATTCTCAAGGTATCCTGTAAATCCAGCAAAACCGCACATATTACAAAACCGTCCTTTCATAAACTAAATGTTGTTTGTGAGATAAAGATATGGGGTCAAAAGGAAATTCTGACACATATATCTTATAAATCAATTATGTAATTATAACAAACCAGAGTATTTAATACAAGAAAATGTAATAATATTATGCGTTATTGCGTGTTCTATAAATAATAAAAAAATAATACCCATGATATTGACAATTAAGTATATATATGATATATTTAGTTTAAATAATAAAGTTATGGCGCGGTAACAAAAAGACAGGAGATGATTGATTGGAAGAATATATATGACATTCCTGATATAAACACAAGATGACAAAATCAGGATAATAACTCTATAGATATTATTGACAGCATAAAGAATATTTAATCTGGTAATCTTAATAAAAACTATTCATCTGATGTGAATATATAACGTAATGTCACATTGATTCATATTAATTTCCACAAGACACTTAATATTATATTAACAATATCAATCCGCTTATATAAGACATGTTGTGCATGTCATGCTTAGATATAACAGGATTGTGTACATATTATTTTATAAAAAGTATAAGACAAAGTGGACGAACGATGATATTTGACAGTACCCATAAGCATATTATTCTAAAAAAATATAAGACAAATATAAGATAAATATAAAGAAGGAAAAAGTGAGAATGAAGCGAAATATTTTATTGAAAATAATATTAATAACAGTGACGATTGGAGCTTTATTAGCAGCTGCAGCCGTTGTTAAGAAGAATGCGGATGCTAAAAACAAAGTGCCAGAAAAAAATAGTGCTGCAGTTGAAACGATACAGACAAAAAAAGCAACAGTATCAGAATCGGATTTTGCAGAACTAAAAGAATATAAGGAACAAAAAGAAATAGAATCAGATTTTGCAGAACAAAAAGAAACTGAAAAAGAAATAGAATCAGACCTTGCAGAGCCAGAAGAATCAAATGAACAGGCGGATTCAGGAATAGATATAGATATAAAAGAACAAGAAGAATATGGGAAGCCAGATTCAGAAGGAAAGTCAGAGCCTGAAGATAAACCAGATTCCGAAGAGAAGCCAGAGCCCGAAGAGAAACCAGAGCCAGAAGGAAAGTCAGAGTCCGAATGGAAGTCGGATACAGAAGAAAAGCAGGAACCAGCCGTAACAGATAGTCCTTATGGACATGAAATCTATATAGCTAATGGCGTACTGCAATATGGTGAAAACGCAAGTGAAGCACAGATGGGAAAGGATGTTAATACAGGAAGTACAGTGGAATGTCCATATCCTATAGAGGTTATGACAACAAGGGTTATGTATGATGAGCATTGTGGTTATCATACATATAAAGGATATTATACAGTTTCAGATAAAACCGAAATTCTTGATTGCCTGGTTGATGCAATGGGGAGTCCGTTGTTTAACGCAGATACAGCTATGTTTCAGGGGGTTATGGGTATATATAGATGTGGTTCCGTTGTGTTTACATGTCTTGGAATAGTGGAATAAAGGGGGCATATATATGGCAGCATGTCCTATGAAGGACAAAAAAAGAGTGACTTTATTATATATATTATCGGTATTGGTGTTATTATTATCATTTGTAGGTCTGGCATATGCGTATCAAGCGGGCAGTTATACAGATGATGATTTTAAAAGACAGATAACCGTTGATTTTGCCGGTGGCACAGCTGATTTACAATGGGTATATATGAATGATAAGAATAAACAGATATATTTTGATGATATACCTTTTTATAGTGATAATGAGGCACCGCATGAAGGAACATTTACAGAACATGTGAACTGTCGTGGATATACGCCGTATCTTCGTGTATACAATATTTCGAAAGAAGGCTGTATATTCAATGTGGATTTCACTGGCTATAAAAACTATAATAATTGGGACAATCCAGACAACAATGTTAAGGAAATGCTTGGCGGTTACCTGTTTGAAGCTGGCTGTAATATCAATTATGATGGAGATAAATATTCCGGTGAAAGAAAACCATTAACTATCACATTAGGATGGGCATGCAACTTTAACATCGAATGGGATGCTGGAGTCAGTGATGTTATAGGACACAGCACGAGTGGTCTTGATATGCGGTATTCAGATGGACAGACTATTACATATAAAGAAGGTACATTGGTTCCTACATGGATATATCTTAAAGATGGATATGAACTTGATTATATACAGGAAGGTGACAAAAAATGGTATGATTCCACATGGAATGAAGCATGTAAAAGATGGGATAACTACTGGACTATGAATAGGAGCCGGAGCATTTATATTCATACTAAGAAGAAAGAGGTTATAAAATCATATAAGCAGACTGTATACATAAGATATCAGAATCAGAATGGTACGTGGGAAAGATGGGATGACACGTCAGCAATAACTGAAAATGTATTATGTGGTTCAACATATACATTTGATACTAAGAATATAACTGGAAATTCAAAATGGAATTCAAACCTATACAGGATGCCAGAGCAGTTTGATGATGGAACATCCTTTGCCTATAAAGTAAGTGGTGCAAAAACTAATTATATAAGTGTAGCCAGATTAAAAATACAGAATGACCAGGAGATATATGTGAGGTATCAGAATGAGGATGGTTCATGGGGTGAATATTCAAGCACATACTGGCATACACCAACAAAGAAAGCACCTGATGGCTATTGGGAGAACTTTCTGTGGCATGTAGATAATGGTACATCGTTTGGTTTTGGAGTTGAAGATATTAAACAGGATTCAAGGTGGGATGCCACGTTATATGAGTTTCCAGATACATATGCAGATGGTTCGTCGTTACGATATACAGTGACAAAGGCTTGTAAAAAATATGTTGATATATCAAGAAAATTCATACTGACATTATCACAGGAGGATGCAACAACAAGGGGAACACAATCAGTTATGGTATCTTACAGGAAAGGACTGCCTGATATAACGGTTCCTGAACAGAAATATAAAGCTTCTTTTTATGATGATGATAACTATAATGACAGACTGTTATTATCTGATATAGTCCAGGTTAATAAGTTTAAAGGATATATGTTGAAAGAAAAAAGAAATGAAGTCAGTCTGGGAAGTATATTAAATGAAAGTTATAATTATTCAGATGCTAATGCTGATAATTCTATTATTTCAACAGTAACATTAACAAGACCATATACTGGCAATTTGTATTTTTACTATGATGGTTATAATAGTACAGATGAAGAGGTTTCTGTTAATGTTGAGTGGAGTACTCTTGATGGTGACAGTGATAACGAGGAAATATGGTTTTTACCACATTCAAATGATAATAACTATGTAGATGTCTATGTTAATAAGGTTAACAGTATAAGAATCAGGTACCGGGGACCAGAGTATGGACCAGATAGTTATGGCAGCTGGAATATCAGTCTTAATATTGAAGAAATGGCTGATGTGAATGATTACTGGTATAATAGTGATGGTAAAGCTGATATTTACAGTTATCCATATGTATGTAACGAAACTGTTTATGCGAAGTGGGAAGAAAGTAAAATCACACTGCCAGATAAAGATGAGGTAACGAAGCCTGGTTTTGAGTTAACTGGCTGGTCAGATGGAATAAACACTTATGATCCAGGTGATAAAATATCAATAAAAAAAGATACAAGGTTTTATGCAATATGGGAAGAAGTAATACCTGAAAGCAACTCTGAGAGTAATATAACAAAGGCAGCATCAACAATGTATTTTGATACACTTATACGGCGTACATCAGGAGATGAAGCATGGTATGACACAGTTGGAAGCTATAGTATAAAAAGTCTTAAGGATTATAGCAATGATAGTTGTGTACAGATATGGAAGATAGATATTGCTGGTAATATAACAAGAATGAAATGAGGCATTTACAAAATCATGAAAATATTTTATAATTAAAGGCAGATTTTTTATATATTTTGGACATAATTGCCATTATGGAAAGGATTGCGGTATGGAAAAGATAAAAATGACAACACCTCTCGTAGAGATGGATGGAGATGAGATGACAAGAGTGTTATGGGGACTTATTAAGGATGAACTTTTACTTCCTTATGTAGATCTTAACACAGAATATTATGATCTTGGACTTGTTCATCGTAATGATACTAACGACCAGGTTACTATAGATTCAGCAGAGGCTACTAAAAAGTATGGTGTTGCGGTAAAGTGTGCTACAATCACTCCTAATGCAGCAAGAGTAAAAGAATATAACCTTAAGGAGATGTATAAGAGCCCTAATGGAACAATAAGAGCTATTCTTGATGGTACAGTATTCAGGGCGCCTATCATTGTTAATGGTATTGAACCTTATGTTAAGACATGGAAGAAGCCTATAACTATAGCAAGACATGCATATGGTGATGTATATAAGGCTTCAGAGATGAAGATTCCAGCAGCAGGAAAGGCTGAGCTTGTATACACAGACGAACAGGGTAACGAAACAAGAGAGCTTATACATAACTTCAAGGGTGCTGGTATCATACAGGGTATGCACAATCTTAATGATTCTATAGAGAACTTTGCAAGAAGCTGTTTTAACTTTGCTCTTGAAACTAAGCAGGATCTTTGGTTTGCAACTAAGGATACAATATCTAAGAAGTATGATCATACATTCAAGGATATATTCCAGGAAATATATGATAATGATTATGCTGATAAGTTTAAGGAAGCAGGCATTGAATATTTCTATACATTAATAGATGATGCAGTAGCAAGAGTTATTCGTTCAGAGGGAGGATATATCTGGGCTTGTAAGAATTATGACGGCGATGTTATGTCAGATATGGTTGCTACAGCATTTGGTTCATTATCCATGATGACATCAGTTCTTGTATCACCTAAGGGCTTCTATGAATATGAAGCTGCACATGGTACAGTACAGAGACATTATTATAAGCATCTTAAGGGAGAGGAAACATCTACTAACCCTATAGCTACTATATTTGCATGGACAGGAGCTTTAAGAAAGAGAGGAGAACTTGATTCTATTCCTGAACTTGTAAGATTTGCAGATACACTTGAAAAGGCTTGTATCAAGACAGTAGAAGATGGTAAGATGACAAAGGATCTTGCACTTATAACAACATTAGAGAATCCTGTAACACTTAATACACAGGATTTTATCAAAGCAGTAAGGGCAACGCTTGATGAACTTATGAATTAATGTATAATTAACTGCTCCATTGATATTATAATATCAATGGAGCAGATTATGTTGTAAGAGGTATGAAACAGAACGTAACTTAAGGAGTGTTATGCGTAATATATTATTAGATTTCAGTTTCAGGGGAATGAATATTAACCAGCTTGCAGTCTGGTTTTTTATATATAGCTTTTTTGGATGGGCAATGGAGTGCATAGTTATAAGAAAGCAGCTTGGCTACTGGGAAAACAGAGGGTTTGCAAAGCTGCCATTTTGTGTAATATACGGTTTTGGAACATATATAGCTTTCAATATATTTGCACCTATACAAAACAATTATATTGCATTATATATATTTGGTGCTGTATGTGCAACAATATTTGAGTATATGACGGCGAAGCTTATGTTAAAGCTGTTCGGCGAAGTATGGTGGAACTATGATCACCTTAGATTTAATTATAAGGGTATAATATGCCTTCAGAGCACAATAGGCTGGGGATTTCTGGCAGTGCTTATATTCGGAGTGTTTAACAGGCTTGTAGAACAGGCAGTATTTTCTATGCGTATGTCAGCGGTTACAGTGATTTCAGTTGTTCTTGTTGTGTTATATGTATGTGATTTTTCATATCATTTTACAAAGCGTTTATTAAACAAAAGAATGGGAGATGCAGTTAAACATGCATCAGGCTGCAGTAATCTTCTTAACAGATTCCATAGGTAATTTCGGGGTGAGATATGTTAGAAAGTCTTAGAAATAACATGAAACTGCTAAAAAGCAGTAAAAGACATGTATTGTTGTTTGAACTTGCATATAAGCTCCTTGCATTAGCAGTGTTTTATCCTGTTATTACGGGCGTTATCCGTTTGTGCATGAGAATAACAGGGATTAATTATCTTACAAATGAATATATAGCGAAAGCGTTTATGAATCCTGTAATAATCATATTCTGCCTTTTAGGGGTTATAGGATTCATAGTTTACTGCTTATATGAAATGGCATATCTTGCAGTATGTTTTGAAACCAAGAGAAAAGGTATACAGGCGTCTATTATTGATAACATATATAATGCCTTTTTGCGGCTTAAAAAGCTGTTGAGGATTCAGAGCATACCGCTTTTTTTATATTTTCTGATATCTATAATAGTTATTAATGTGACAGTTACTGGCAATATTATATTTAGCGAAAGTGTAAAAAATATTATAAAAAGTGAGGTAAAACGAAATAGAACTGTTATATTTATTGTGACAGCAATTATCATAATATGCCTGTTTTACTTTGTTATACGGGATATTTTTTCATTTAACATATACATGATGGAGGGAAAAAACTTCAGACAGTCATGTGCTAAAAGCAGAAGCATTGTTAAAAATAATGTACTGAAGATAGTGGGTGTAGTTGTACTATATAATCTTGCACTTTTAGCGGCTATTTATATATTTTATATAATTATATCTGTTGTACTTATTGCCGGAGTTAAACTGCTTGATCTTGCTTATATGGGTAGTGCGGTGTATCTTTCTGTGCTTAGTACATTAAGGACGATAGTAAGATTATTTCTTGTATTTTTATCTATACCTTGTTCATTCTCTATGATATCATATATGTATTACAAGTATGAGAATCTTTCGGATATTAATTTTGAGTTTGTTGATATAGATGAAGGAAGCGCAAGGATAAACAGGATTATATATTCATTTGTTCTTGTGATGTCGATAGTCCTGGATGTGTTATATGTGGTGTTAACATTTAACAGCAACCCTTTTGAGAGAGTTGCTATATTCCATGATACTAAGATAACAGCACACAGGGGTGCATCAAGGGAAGCACCGGAGAATACACTGGCAGCTTTCCAGCGTGCCATAGATGATATGGCTGATTATATTGAACTTGATGTGCAGATGACAAGCGATGGTTATATAGTAGTTATGCACGATGCATCAGCATATAGGACAACAGGTGTAGCCAAGAATATAACAGATATGACATATGAGGAAGTAAAGAAGCTTGATGCCGGGTACTGGTTTTCAGAAAAATATAGGGGTGAAAGGGTTCCATCTTTTGAAGAGGTGTTAAAGCTTGTTAAAAGCAGTCCTGTCAGTATAAAGCTTAATGTTGAGATAAAGTCATCAGCGGATAGCAGCATAGCAGCTGGAAAGGTTATAGAGCTTATAAAGAAATATTCCATGGAACAGAATTGTGTTATAACTTCATTTGATTATGATGCGCTTCTTGCAGTTAAGAGCATGGATGAGGATATACAGACTGGATATATACTGTCTGTTGCATATGGAAGATTTTATGAGAATACCAACGTAGACTTCTTTAGTGTTAACGCTTCATTCCTTACAAAGAGAACAGTGGATGCCATACATAATACTGGTAAACAGGTATATGCATGGACAGCTAATAACGATACATCTATAAAGAATCTTGCTAATAAAGGTATTGATAATATAATAACAGATGAACCTGTTATGGCAAGGGAGGTTGTGTATTCAAGGAATACAAGTGAAACTATTACAAATATGATCAAATATGTATTTAATAAATAACAGTCGCATTTTGCTTCGCAAAACAATGAGGTAAATACCTCTGCTCCTGCAGGGGCAGTCGCATTTTGCTTCGCAAAACAAGGAGGTAGGTATGTTAAGGGGAATAGGTACATCTAAGGGTATAGGTATAGGAAAGGCACTGGTGTTAAAAAATACAGGGTGCGAGGTAAAAAAGTATAAAATAGATGATGTAGATGCAGAACTTCAAAGATATAAGGATGGAGTGGACACATTCATAAAGGAGACAGACGAATTCATAGAGAAGCTGACAGCTAAGTTAAACGGCGATGATAAGAATGCACTTGTTCTTAAGAACCAGGAATATTTAGCTGGTGATATACAGCTTACGTCAGAGGTTTGTAATATTATAAAGAAGAATAATATTAATGCAGAGGCAGCCATTTATGAGGCCTGCGAATCTTTGAAGCAGCTGTTTCTAAGTATGGATAACGAGGCTATAGCCCAGCGTGTAACAGATATTGAAGATATGAGGGAGAGATTGACAGCAATACTTCTTGGTGTTAAGAGTATTGATCTTACGCAGCTTCCTGATAACACGATTATTATAGCTGATGAGATACATCCATCTATGACAGCGAATATGGATACTGTGCATATAGCAGGCATTATATCTGAAAAAGGTGGAGACACCTCACATGCGTCGATACTTGCAAGAGCTTTGGAGATACCAGCAGTTCTTAGTGTAAAGGGTATATGCAGTGAGGTTAAGGATGGAGAAGACATAATAGTTGATGGTGCATATGGTGAAGTGTTTGTATCTCCAAGTGACATAACTAAAAAGATATACGCCAAAAAGAAAAAACAGTACGATGAGAGTGTTATAGAACTTAAGAAATATATCAATAAACAAACAGTTACTAAAGATGGCAGACGTGTGATGCTGGCTGCTAATATAGGCAATGCACTTGATGCTGCAAAGGCAGTCAGGGATGGTGCAGAAGGTGTGGGACTGTTCAGGACTGAATTTCTTTTTATGAATGGAAGCAAGCTTCCAACAGAAGAAGAGCAGTTTACAGAATATAAGAAAGCAGCAGTTCTTCTTGATGGAAGGGAACTTACTATAAGAACACTTGATATCGGCGGAGATAAAGATATTCCATATATGGGATTGTCTAAAGAAACTAACCCATTCTTAGGATACAGGGCGATAAGATTCTGCCTTGACAGGATAGATGTTTTTACGACACAGTTAAGGGCTATATTAAGGGCTAGTGCTTACGGTAATATCAGAATTATGATACCTATGATAACATCGGTTTCAGAGGTCAACGAGGTTAAAAAGATTATAGCAGGAATATGCAGGGATCTTGATAAGAAGGATATTAAGTATGATACTGATATTAAAGTTGGTATTATGGTAGAAACACCAGCAGCGGCTATTATGGCAGATGTTCTTGCAAGGCAGGTCGATTTCTTCTCAATAGGAACTAATGATCTTACGCAGTATACGCTTGCTGTTGACAGAGGTAACGAAAATGTTTCATATCTGTATTCGGCACTTAATCCGGCAGTTCTAAGAAGCATTAAAAGAATAATAGAATGTGCGCATAACGCAGGTATTGATGTAGGTATGTGTGGTGAGGCGGCAGCAGATGAACGCATGATACCACTGCTTTTATCTTTTGGTCTTGATGAGTTTTCAGTCGGTGTAAGCCGTGTGCTTGAGGTAAGAAAAGAGATTGCATCATGGAGTATGAAAGAAGCTGGTGATATAGCAGGGAATATACTAGGATATTCAGAGGAAAAGGAAGTATCGAATTATCTGAGTGATTATATATCATCAAGAGCTGAAACATCTAAGCAGACAGCTAAAGATAGTAATGACAGTGCATTATAAAATATGTTGTATGTGATAATACAAAGAATTGATGACATAACGGATAAATAATGCTATGAATAAATGTCATAATGAATAAGTAATGTGATAATAAAAATGATAGAAATGAGGAACATATGGCGATATATGTAACAGATGAAGAGCAGGAAAAAGTTATACTTGTAGGTGTGGAGCTTGACCCGGCAGATGATTGTGAGAAATCACTTGAGGAGCTATCTGAGCTTGCAAAGACAGCAGGGGCAGTTACAGTTGGAAAGATGATACAGCCAAGAGACAGCTTCCATCCTGCAACTTATATAGGAAAAGGAAAGCTTGAAGAGTTAAGAGCTATGATACAGGAGCTTGGAGCAACAGGTATTATATGTGATGATGAGCTGTCACCTGCACAGTTAAGGAACCTTGAAGATGTTCTTGATACAAAGATTATGGACAGAACTATGGTTATATTAGATATATTTGCAGCAAGAGCGTCATCAAGTGAAGGTAAGATACAGGTTGAGATGGCACAGCTTAAGTACAGGTCAACAAGACTTGTAGGTCTTGGAATAACACTGTCAAGACTTGGTGGTGGTATAGGAACAAGAGGTCCTGGTGAGAAGAAGATAGAAACGGACCGAAGAATAATACGTGACAGAATATCCCACTTATCAGCAGAATTAAAAGAAATAAAAAGCCATCGTGATATACAAAGACAGAATAGAGAGAACAGTTCAACACCTGTGGCTGCCATAGTAGGGTATACTAATGCAGGAAAGTCAACACTTCTTAACAGGCTTACAGATGCTGGTGTGTTATCAGAAGACAAGCTGTTTGCAACACTTGATCCTACGACAAGGGCACTTAAACTTGCGAATGGCGAAAAAGTGCTTTTAACAGATACAGTCGGATTCATAAGAAAGCTTCCGCATAATCTTATTGAGGCCTTCAGGAGTACACTTGAAGAAGCTAAATATGCAGATATGATAGTACACGTTGTTGACTGTTCTAATGATGATTATGAGAGACACATGGCAACGGTATACGATACTCTTAAACAGCTGGATGTAGGCGATAAGCCGGTTATCACACTCTTTAACAAATGTGATGAATTCGATGAGATACCTATACTTAAAGATAGTAAAGCTGATTATGTAGAGAATATATCAGCGAAAACTGGTATGGGACTGGATAATTTCCTGATGGATATACAGGATATTATCCTTAAGAGCAGAATCCAGATAGAAAGGGTATTTCCATATAATGAGGCAGGAAAGCTTCAGCTTATAAGAGAGTATGGACAGCTTGAAAGTGAAGAATATACACAGGATGGCATAAAGGTTAAAGGATATGTGCCTGCATGGGTTGGTGGTAAACTTTAGCTGGTGTATCGCCTGGTATGCATTTGTTGTGTGTGGCTTGTGCAACCGCTGCGCAGCTGGTGTATCTGTTGTGCAAAGCTATGAATATATATGTGTTATGAATAAGAGATGATGTCAGAAAAAAGAAAGGGGCATAAGTATATATTATGAATATAATAGCACTTGCTGATAAAAAGTGGGGGATTGGTAATAACGGACGACTTCTTGTGGATATTCCGGAGGATAAGAAGCTTTTCCGTGGAGAAACATACGGAAAAGTTGTTGTTATGGGGAGAAAGACATATGAAAGCCTTCCTAACCAGTCTGCACTTGAAGGAAGAAAGAACATAGTCCTTACTAACAATATGAATTATAAAGCAAAAGACGCAATGGTGTGCCACAGTGTTGATGAAGTTTTAGAGGAACTAAAACAGTATAATTCAGATGATGTTTATATAATAGGTGGTGCACAGATATATGAGCAGTTTATTCCATATTGCGATACTGCGCATATAACAAGAGTTGATTATACATATGAAGCAGATACATATATAGCTGACTTTGACAAGCTTGATGGGTGGAAAGTCACAGCAAGAAGTGACGAACATACGTATTTTGATTTATGTTATGAGTTTGTACGATACCAGAGAGTGTGAGGGATGGCATGAATAAAAAAGGAAAGAAAATAAGGCATATAATGGCAGGAATACTTATATCTGCTATATTTGCAGGAGTTTTTGCAGGTTATGGTATTCCACATCTTTATGCATCACCAAAAGAAAAGACGATTAAGACTATGAAACAGTCAGCAGATACACTCAAAGAGGTTCTTGGAGGTTTTGTTGATAAAGTGGTGCAGCTTGATCCAATGGGCAACCATACATATACAGGTAATATAACGGTATCAGAATTCACATATGATGGCACGGATTATAGACCGGATACAACGAATAACAGCCATAAATATAGTGTTGTTACAGATAATAACAATATAACATTTTCTATGCCACAGGTAGAAGATGGTACACTTGTTGTCGATAAAAACGATATATTACCATATGGTCTTGCAAAGATAGATTCAGGACAGACAGAAGCTATGTTAAGGGCAGTACTTTCGCATATTATGAATGGTTATGAAGTGGCTGTAAAAGATAATTTTGATAATATTGGTAATGATAATAAGTCTGACAAGAATGATGGTTCTATGACTGCAATTGGCACAATATCCGATGAAGGATGTACTATAACTATAAGTGATAAGTCACTTATAGCAGGTTTTAATACATTTGTAGAAGAAATGTATAAGGATTCAGCCATTCTTCCATATATATCTCTTCTGAATGTTCATGGAATAACTATTGATAAGATAAAGTCAAAGTTTAATATGTATGCAGAGGGTGTATACACAACTATTACTATGGATATGGACGATGATGGCAGACTGACCGGAGCAGAGTTTGCGTTTAAGTCAGATTCAGATACCAGGCTTGCCAATATATCAGTAAGATTTACTGGTGAAAAAAACTTGTATGACAGTATATATATGACAGTTTCGACAGCAGTGATAAATAACAATTATATAAATGCATCAATTCAGCTGGATATGCAGGATATGGATAATATTAAGTATGATGTTGAAACAGATGTAAAATACCATAGACACAATATGCGTTTAAAGGCAGCCGGGGATATAAAGGCAGAGTAAAAAGATAAAATATATGCGAATATCAGGGCGGGTCAAAAGGTCTTTCATCCATCTATGAGCAAGCTCATGTGGGTTTAGACCTTTTGCCCCTGGTTTCATGGTATATATTCCTGCTATTATAAGCTTTTAGTCAGTTTAAATCAGAGCCTGCTTTTAGTCTTTCGTTGTTAAGTTGTTATATAAGTATTGTAATGGAATCTTCTTAGTCTTTGCTCCATCTTAATGGCATTGGCCAAATGTGCATAGGCTCCAACCTGTACTTTATAATAGCCATCTTCATATATTATAAATGCAGGAAATCCGTCAATGAGCAGTGAGTTTAACATACGGTCTGCATTTTCTTTGTTTCTGTATGCACCAGTCTGTACTCTGTAAAGTGGTTGTGGTGAGTAAGAGTTATCTGTGTTATCATCATAGTTACAACCGCAGTCAGCTCCGTTGCTTATATAACTGGTAACGGCCATGCTGTCTGTTGTATTAGCAGGACTTAAACTGTTTTTATTACTATTATTGCTGTTATTATAATCGTTTCTATTATTATTATTGATATTATCATTGCGGTTATTATTGCTTATATTATCATTGCGGCTATTATTGCTTGTATTATCATTTTTATTATTGTTGTTATTGCTATGACTATTATTGTTATTACGGGCACTGGCCGGAATACTTTCAAGTATTCCATCAGCTATAGCATTTGCAACCTTATCGAATTCCTGGTCAAATATATAATTATCTTTTTCGTTATTTATAAAGCCTGCTTCAACAAGGACAGCTGGCATCTTAGTTCTCTTAAGTACCACAAGATTTTTCCGGGTATCAACTCCCAGATTCTTAAATCCAACATTCTCAAGCTGGTTGTTTATGTTTCTTGCAACCTCTGACTTAAGTCCTGAATCATTGTATACAAGAGTTTCAACACCAGAATACTGGTTGGGCTTTTCAGAAGAGTTTCGATGTATTGACACGAAAAGATCAGCGCCTGAGTTGTTAGCATCAGTTGCCTTTTTAAAAGGTGTCTCATATTCGTCGTTAGTTCTTGTATAGAAAACATCAATTCCATTTTTTTTAAGAATATCGCCGACGGCCAGAGTAAGGTCGAGGGTATCATCTTTTTCCTGTCTGCCATTATAAACAGCACCAGGATCGCTGCCACCATGGCCTGCATCAAGAGCTACTTTATATTTTGACATATCCGCTCCTAAGGGAATTATCATTTTATTTTATTCATAAAAATATATAAAGATACATATAATAATGAAAAAATATTAATTTTTTGTATATAGGTGTATACAGAATGGGGGTATAATGGTGTATGTTCATACTATGGAAACACCACAGGATATGATAGATAAAGGGAAGATGCACATAAATGTATATGATAAACAGCAGGGAGCACCGCTTGCAAATGCAAGAATCACTCTGTCATACACAGGTAATCCGGATTCGATAATAAATGAACTTGTAACGGATTCAGAGGGGGCGGTTAATCTTGATGAACTTTTAGCACCACCGATAGAGTACAGCATGGAGCCAGGGGAAAAACAGCCATTTGCAGAATATACGATTGATGTCAGTGCCAACGGATATGAGGAGACTAACATATCCGGAATAGATGTCTTTTCAGGGGAAACGAGTATACAGGATGTATATCTTAATGAAAATGAGTATGCAGTTGCGGAAGATAATATAGTTATTCCGGTTAATACCCTGTATGGAAACTATCCAGCCAAGATACCAGAGAGTGAGATAAAGCCACTTAACCAGTCTGGTGAGATAGTACTAAGCCGTGTTGTTATTCCTGAAACTATAGTTGTGCATGATGGTGTTCCTACTGATTCAACGGCGCTTGATTATTATGTCAGGTATAAGGATTATATTAAAAATGTTGCAAGCAGCGAGATATATTCAACATGGCCAAGGCAGACGTTAGAGGCTAATATACTTGCAATCATGTCATTTACATTGAACAGGGTGTATACAGAATGGTATAGAAACCAGAGTTATAATTTTACTATAACATCTTCAACAGCATTTGATCATAAATGGGTGAATGGCAGAAATATATTTGAGAGTATATCAAATGTAGTAGATGAAATATTTGATAATTATCTTTCACGTCCGAATGTTAAGCAGCCAATACTTACACAGTACTGTGATGGAAAAAAATCAAGCTGTCCGAACTGGATGACACAGTGGGGAAGTAAGTATCTTGGTGACCAGGGATATTCATCAATCGATATATTAAGATATTATTATGGCGATGATATGTATATAAATACAGCAGAGCAGATACAGGGTATTCCTTCATCATGGCCTGGTGCCAATCTTGATATAGGGTCATCGGGTCAGAAAGTAAGACAGCTTCAGGAGCAGCTGAATCTCATAGGAGATTATTACAAGGCTATACCACCATTGTCAGTTGATGGAATATATGGAGAGCAGACAGCAGAAGCGGTAAGACAGTTTCAGAGGATTAACAATATGCCACAGACAGGAGTCGTTGATTTTCCGACATGGTACCGTATATCAGACAGATATGTGAGACTGTCAGGCATAGCTGAGCTTATGTAAGCGGGCATGATATAGTCTGGATTATGGAAATGTTGTCTTTAAACAGTATTGAAATAGTATTATAGTACTGATATTATGATGATATAAAGTAATGTGTACAAATGAAAGAGGCGAAAGATATATGAGGTATAAGATAAGTGATCTTGCAAAGCTTCTTGGCGTATCTACAAATACGGTGAGAAGATATGAGGATATGGGTTATATATCTGCTGTAAGGGATGAGAACAGCGGATACAGGTATTACGATGATGATGGAGTGTTTGGTGTGCTCAATGCTAAAATGCATATAAAGTATGGTTTTACGCATGAGCAGATAAGTAAAATGCAGAATTATACGCTTGATGAAACTATAGAGGCGTGTCAGGAACACATGCAGCAGATGGATAGGCAGATAGCCTATATGACGTATTTAAGACACAGGCTTAAGGATGACTGTGTGCTTATGAATAAGGCGGCAGCTAATACAGATATATATGAAAAACAAAGTCTTCCTATGTATTATGTTTTATATAAGAATGGTGGAAAGCTGCTTCAGGAGCCAGAAAGACTGGAGCAGCTAAGCGAGTTTTTATACAATTCACCAGAAATACAGCATATATACATAATTCCTGAGAGTGAGATGAAAGCAGGACGTTTTACTGTAAGCTGTGGTTATTCGATTAAGGAAGAGCATCTTGAAAAGTATCATCTTCATATTAACCAATATGCACAGAAGTATATTCCTAAGCCGTCAGTTATGGGTATATCAAAGGTGCCGGCAAAGTTAAGCAGTATATATGATTATTCACAGGATGAGATTAAGGAGATTATGATAGGGCGTCACCTTGCGTATATGAAAGAGCATAATCTTGTCCTTGATGGTGATATAACAGGTATAGTTATAACAAAGGTTAAGGATGATGATAGTGATGATCATGTGATGTATATTCTTATGAGTGTTCCTGTACGGCATGAAAAACAGTGAATTATGAGATGTTATGTTCGCATATAAAAACAATTATTTATTAAATATGTAAAAGATATTGACCTTGACATTGGTTCATACTTTATAGTTTGTATTATGGATATCAAAAAGGTTTTATAAACAGACCCTGACAGTATCCATGCAGATATATAATGTTATAATGCTTTTAAAGGCAGAAAGGGAGGTCAATATGCGCAAAACAACTAAAAGACGTCTTAGCAGTCTTTTGTGTGCAGTACTTATGCTTGTTACAAGCATAGACGTAACTGCATTTGCAGCAGAATCAAAAGCGTCAACAAGAAAGATTGACGTATGGGACATGGGCACAGTACAGGAAGCAGATACAGATAAGTATAATAATCATATTACTGCTGCTGACTGGGAGAATTGTGACAATGTTTCAAAGGATGGTAAATTCGTTGCCGGAGAAACAACATTTGGTGATCTTACAATCAATCATAATGCCAATGACAGATTATTCTCGGCATCAGGCAAAAACTATGGAAGCAATGCGTTAGCAACAACAGCATATGATGATGGATATACAGCATCCGGTATGTACTACTGTAATGGTACAGGAGGAGAAGGAAGAAGATACATTGCTATTAACAATGTAGAAGCCGGAGATAAGATAGTTGTATACATGGCATCAAGCAATGCTGCTAATGGAACACTTCTTTTTAAGTATCTTGGTGAAGATAATGAACAGGTGGAAAAAGCAAGCTTTACTAACAAGGGAGCTAAGTATGAATTTGTAGCTAAGTATAGTGGTTCATATAAGGTATATACAGATGCAGCAGCAGGAAAACCTATATATAACAGGGTGGTAAGAATTCCGGGAGTAAAAGTCAGTGGAACAATAGAAGGTGTACAGGTAAGCGGTCTGAAGGTTTTATTTAAGGATGATGTTAACGATATCACATATGATGCAGATGTAAAAGGCAATACATTTACAGCTACACTTGCAGCAGGTTGTGATTATACAGCAGTTTTATCCGGAGCAGCAGGATATGGATTTTCTGTTGATACAAAGAATGTTACAACAACTGTAGATGAAGCTCTAACAGGCAAGACAGGAGTTACATTAAAGGTAGAAGAAAAGAAAGTATATACATATACAGGAAAGGTTACAGGATTTGCAGCAGATTATGATACATCGGGATTATCAGTTAAGCTCGTAGCAGACCCATCTTCATTAGCAGATGATGTGGTTCTTAAGCTTGATGATAACAAAGCTTTCAAAGCAACACTTGAGCCTGATGTTAAGTATACAGTTGAGCTTAGTGGAGTTAATGATTATGAAGTAGCTGATGGCAAAGAGGTTACAGGCCAGACAGATTACTCTAAAGATATAAGCGTTTCTGCTAAGAAGTTATATAAGGTAACAGGTAGATTTACAGATATAGATGCTAAAGCAGCAGTTACAGATATTAAGTTTATCAATGTTGATGACAAGTATGTGTATACAGGAAAGGTTACATCAGATGGATATGAAGTTTCTTTAAGAAATGGTTCATATGAAGTTGAAGCAGCAGTTGATGGATATAGAACAACAACACATATAGTAGTCAATGATGCGGATGTAACTAAAGACATCTTAATGGTGTCAACCAAAGATAAGGAACAGATTGAAAGAGTATCTGATATATATGTCGGATATAAAGAAAAAGGAAATGCAAACTATAATACAGTAAAAGAAGCAGTATCAGCAGTATCATTAATGACACCTGCTCCTGATGAGAATAATGGAGTTACTATTCATATTGCTCCTGGTACATATAGAGAACAGGTTATTATATCAACTCCATATGTAAGACTTGTTAATGATGAAAAGTCATCAGGTAAAGAAGTACTTCTTACATGGTATTATGGAATAGGATATAAGTATTACAGCATAGATTCTAAAGGTTATTATAATGCTGAAAATGCATATGATAAGTACGAGAAGGCAGCTGCAGCAAAATGGGGCTGTTCAGTACTGCTTAAAAATACAGCAACAGGATTTAGTGCTGATGGAATCACATTTGAAGCTTCGTTTAACCGTTATTTAACAGATGAAGAAATAGAAGATGGTGTGACACCTACAGAAAATAAGAATCCAGACAGAAACTACGCAACAGATGTTACATCAAAGGCAGCAACAGAAAGAGCAACAGCCATGGCTATAGAAGCTGATAAGGTTGAATTCACAGATTGTGCATTTCTTGGAAGCCAGGATACATTATATACTGGCAATTCAGCAACTAATATGTACTTTAAAAACTGCCATATAGAGGGTAATACAGATTACATATTTGGTGATGGAAACGCAGTGTTTGATGGATGTGAGCTTAGATTCGCAGGTTACAGTGCTGGCTCTACAGGTGGTTATATTACAGCACATAAGCCAACCTCTGCTGCAGCAACTAAGATTGGCTATGTATTTAGAAACTGTACAATAACAGGCAGTGATAAACTTGAGGTAAGTGCAGGATATCTTGGAAGACCTTGGGGTCAGGATGCAAAAGTAACCTTCCTTAATACTAAGATAAATGGTAGTTACATTAAGGATGAAGGCTGGTTTGAAATGTCTGGCAATAAGCCGGAGAAGGCTGGTTATACAGAATATAATTCGGTTTATACAGATGGAACAGCAGTAGATGTTTCTAAGAGAGTAACAGGAGTTACAACAGATGAAAGTGTTGCAAAGAAAGATGTTGTAAATGATTATCTTTCAGGCTGGACACCTAATGCTTATGTGGCTGGTGAGAGCACAGTAGCATTTGTAAAGAAACCATATCTTGTGGATAATGGAGATATCAATGCACCATATCCAGGACATACTCTTACTGTTATATACTCGCTTGGAGAGAAGAATGATAAAAATGATGCATCAGTAATCCACTGGTATATTGTTAATGAGGATGGCAGCAGAACACTTGCAAAATCGTCAACTGCCAATGCTGATAATACATATAAGATTTCTAAGGATGCTATTGGAAAGCATATTGAAGTTGAAGTTGTACCTGAGAACTTAAGTGGTGTTAAGTCAGAAGCAGTAAAATATAAGGCAGAGGCATATGTAAGAGATGGATATGAAGATCCTACAGGTTCAACAGATATAGAACTTGGTGATGGAGTAAATGTATTTTTAGCAGGTGATTCAACTGTTAAGGATTATTCAGCATCAGGTATGTATATGAGCGGTAAGGCTCAGGCTGAAGGCTCATGGGGCGAATATTTACAGGCGTTCTTTGATTCTTCAAAGGTTAAGGTGCAGAACTATGCCAATGGAGGACGAAGCAGCCGAAACTTTATCAATGAGGGCTCATTAGATAAGATAAAAGCCAATATCAAAGCAGGCGATTATCTGTTTATACAGTTTGGACACAATGACTGTGCCAATGGAAAAGGATACATTGAAGATAGATATGTACCACTTGGACAGCCAGATGCCAACGGAATATATCCTGTAACAGCAGGAACTAAAGTGGCAACACCATCATCACTTACTTCAAAGTATGGAGATACATTCTATTCATATGATTGTGGTGGTACTTATAAATGGTATCTTAAGCAATATGTTGATGCGGCAAAGGAAGCAGGTGCAATACCAGTTCTTGTAACACCAGTATCAAGACTTTATTATACTAGTGATGGTACTATCAAACCACATCATGATTCAACAGATACGGAAACAGGAACACTTGTAACTAAAAATAATGCATATGTTGAAGCAGTTAAACAGCTTGCAAAGGAACAGGATGTATTACTTATTGATGGTTTTGAGATAACAAAGAATATGTATGAGGAAGCATACAAAGCAGACGAAAAGGCAGCTAATGGCAAGTCTGTTAATGGTACACAGGTTATGTCAGCAGGAGACAGTACACATAGCAATAAGCTTGGTGGTTTCATAACAGCAGAACTCTTTGCACAGCAGATCCAGAATATGAATATATCACTTTCAAAGGCTGTTAAAGCACCATCCAGAGTAGCAGGTGTTAATCCGGATGGACAGCAGGTGTTTGTTGTTGATAAGAACGGAGTGCTTACTGCTAAAGCAGCAGATGCAAATGGCAGCTTCACAGAAGATGCAGTGTACTGGACAACAAAAGGCCAGAGCCTTTTAGGTGTAATAAGTGCTAAGAATGAAGAACTTAATAAGAGTGAGAAACCATCACCGGATCCAACACCATCGCCAGACCCAACGCCAGCACCAGACCCAACACCATCGCCAGACCCAACGCCATCGCCAGACCCAACGCCAGCACCGAACCCAACGCCAGCACCAGAACAGGGTGGCAGCGATAAGAAAGATGATGGAGCTACGTCAGGTAGTGACAGTAAGAAAGATGACAATGCTATATCATCTGACGATAAAAATCCAGATGCTTCTAAAGATGATGTAAAAACAGC
>OGMH01000462.1_pt1 | contig 23354 bp, 18 predicted proteins | sample 1573191 | NCBI WGS metagenome assembly OGMH01 (sample SAMEA2581978, study PRJEB24529) | metagenome | biome: Human gut stool | place: China | collected 2011 | reverse complement strand
AAAGTGAAATCAATCATATGATTCCCGTCCACTGTTGCCGGTGATCTCTCCACTGTATTAGAATACAATAAGTCAAATTGATTATCTTTATCACCATTCACAACAATACCACTGAATTTCAATGATTTTTTATCATCATTATCCTCAACACTCTCTCCCAGATCTTTTCCTGCATAAGCAACAAAGTTATAATTCTTATTGGCTACCCAAGCAACGAGGTTATCATATCCCCATTCATTGGTCTCACCGATTCTATAAACCAGCTTAGGATTATCATCAAAAACCTGACCGTCATTATTAGATGCAAACACATACATCTCCTTAAGATTATCTGTTGTTAACTCCGGAGCTGTAACACCTCTTGTCGGCTTACCCACAAAAGTGTTACTAAATTTGATTGCATTGCTTTCAGCAATATCCAATACTTCATTGTTACTACAACTTGACAATGCTGCTACAGCCACGCCAAGCATAAACAAACTTCTTTTCATACTTTTCGATTTTTAAATTGTACTTATTTTTTTATTTATCGCATTTTCTCATTCCAAAGGTAAGGGGATATCAATCTGATCTTCCCATCCGTCTACACTAACATCGAATCCTCCATTTCCGCCTTGCCCGTCTTCATCACTCACTACAATATCGGTCACCTGAATCACTCCCCCACGGGGCTGGGCCTGAACCATCCGACTGACATCGAACGTGTAATCCAGCTTCTTTCCGTTCTTCAGCTGCACTTCCAGACTCAATACATAGGATTTATTTGTCTGATCGGTAGTATAGCCGTCTGTGTAGGAATAATCAGGTACTCCGAATGATTGCAACAGAGCCGTACAACCGATTTCATCTACCTTGCAGTCAAACAACAGCGTAGCGGAAGTCCCGTCAGTATGCCCGTCCTGCAAATACACCTTTTCAGCCATACCGGCCAGTGCACCGCGTGCCTGAGCCACATACTGCTGACCGGATGCAAAACGGTAACGGATCAGGTAGCTGTACGTCAACGGGCGCATTTCAACAGGAAGGGAAACAGCCTCCAGCGTCTTTTCAGCCGTATATTCACGTACAAAAGCACCATACAGCATGTCGGGCGGAGTAATGGTACGTTCGCCTTCATGAAGAGTTGTAAAGTTACTCCGTGTGCGGGTACGGGTAGTTGCCGTAGCCGTAGCCGAACTTGCCACCTCATCAAACACGATGTATTCCGTATTATTATTATAGAAGAGCAGGGTTTGCATACCTTCCGACATATAAAGACGTCCCCCTTCCTGCTCCAGATTGGATTCCGACATTTTCCCGTCAGTATAAACCAGAGCACGTATACCGGTTCCGGGATCAGGACGGAACTCATCGTATTCACGGGGCCATTCTTCTCGCCATACCTCCTCCCAGTCTACATAGTAGGTACGTTCCCACTCCTGTTCCCAGTCAGCTTTTACATGAGTTTTTACGCTGTAAGAATGTTCATCGTGGGTATAACACAGTTCCTTGCGGCACCCGGTCAGCACAAGCAACAGGATTCCGATTATCCGTAACGGCGGTACAATTTTTACCAGAGGTTTCATTTCCTGCCTCCTTTCTCCATCCAGCGACCGATGTTCCATACCAGTGCAAACTTCAGTTTCACCGGGCCGAACCAGTTCGTACGGCTGGTCTGCTGATATACATAATGGCCGTCCAACGGCAGATATTCTTCGTATTTCGCTGTGAGATACCCCACTCCGGCACCGGCTTCGAAAGCCAGATATTTTCCTACAGGGAACATATAGCCATAGCTTACGCCCACCATACCGCCTTCGCCTTTATAGCCTTTGCCTCCGTTTTCCAGGTCATACCAGCCCCCACCGCCAAACAGACCGACATAATGACCGCGGCGTGCCCCCTGAGGCTTGAACCAGTAACGGACTTCGGGAAGTATCGTAGCCAGCTGATAGTATTTGTGTTTCCCATTGTTGTGCCACCAGGCCATATTGCCTTCCACAGCAGCCGACCAGCGATCACTGATGCGATACTCTATTTCCAAGGAAGGCATAAGAATCGCGTCGTAAATCAGATTACTCTTAATATACCATGGAGTCGGAACATAGACACGTTCAGGCTTTTCAGCGGATTCACTCTGTCCGGATGACACAGGGAGTGCAGCAGCCTGAGCGACAGAATCCGCAGTCTGAAGAGCAACCAGACTGTCGGCGCGGAGTTGTTCCAGACGCAAGGCTTCGGCACGTTTCAGTTCCAAAGCAGCCAGACTGTCAGCACGCAGACGTTCCAGACTGTCCCGGCGGGCCTGTGCAGCCTGTTCCAATGCTTTTTTATAAGTATCGGAATATTCCAAACCCATCAAGGCAACCACATCCTTACTTCCCCGGTAGGATTCATCCGTATTGGCGGTACGATAATAATCCTCCTTCATTCCATGATGGGTAATAAAATAAGATTTCACCTGATTGCTGCGATTCTTGGCCGCACGCAAATTCTCTGTCCTTGAAGGATAAGATCCGCAGAAACCGCGTATCACAATCCAGGCCTTACCCTCACGAAGAAGATCCTGATGTCGCTCTATCAGTTTAGCAGCTTCCGCTATTGCCTTATCATTTCCTGCAAAAGGAGAATAGAACATTAGCTTTTTCGGTACAAACCGAAAAAGTATGACAGAGTCTGCCTGTTGTTCAAGATGATCCTGTGAACAGAAGGCCTGAATGGGTGTTTTTCCGTAAAGAACCCCCCATGACATAACTAACCATCCTAAAAGACATATCCGTCGCATACAGCAAGAAGTATCCTTTAAAATCCAAAAAAATAAACAGACTATGATTTCCGCAGTTATACGGGCCACCACAAATGACAGTGTCCGAACTGAAAAATCAAGTTTATAAATAAATAAAGCCTTATTTTTTTACTACAGGCTTCTGATAAACATTCTTTGGCGCTGTGCCATTTTCTTACAATCTAAAATGAATCTCAGTCATCCGATATACAATAAGTTTCCGTAATCATAGTGACAAATATATATTTATAAAACTAATACTTTTCACGGTGATTTTCTTTTTCCGCCAAGAATCTTTTCCGGCCTGCACGTCCACGTCTCCTCTTTCCTGCTATCACGCCGGCAAAATTCTTAAGAACTCAATTTGTAACACTGTTATAATATTTCCTCTGTAAAATTCGGGTATTTTGACAATATAGCCAAGAAAAATAAATTTTAAAACTCGAAAAATTTTCACATCCCGATTCTTTGCAAGCCAACATCCCAATACAGGCTTATCCGGTAGCGATTGGAAATCTGACATGGAACCAACAGCATATTTCCGGAACATACGGACATAAAAAAGGCCGTTTCCACTTCCATAGCTAAAAAACAGAGACAGACAAGACCAAAGCTATTTCCATCAGAAACGACCTCATTGCAAAAGTAAGCAATCCCTTATAAAGTCGCAATATTTTTTTGACAAAGAATGGATAAAACAGACCAAATCAATGGCTATCCGGTCAAATTTATAAACTAAGCGGTCGTTTTTCACTACCAAACAAAAAAAATAGCCGCTCCGGTACCCAATCATCAGCATCCGGCTTAAAGCTGATAAAACCGATCCATCATTTCCTTCCTGTACTTCTTGGAAACCAGCAGTTCATCACATCCGTCGAAGGGCGGATACATGATACAGCGGTTGTCCTGAACCATCACCAGATAATTCATGTTCACGATATATGACTGGTGTACCTGCACAAACGACTTGTCATAAATACAGAGCTGTTCGGCCGTCGTATTCCGCTTCAGGGGCAGGAAAGTTCCGTCCGACAATGCCACTTCCCACAGCTTCCGCCCCGACAGATAACGGAAATAACCGATCTCCGAAGCATGCAGGAAACGCAGATCACCCGTAGGAGTCACCATCATAAACGGTTTTTCAGCCGTTGGCACCGGCATTTGTACCTTGACCGCCTCCACCTCTTTTCCCCGTTCTTCCAGACGCCGGATCACAACTTCCAGTTCCTGCGAATCCACCGGCTTCAGCAGAAAATCGAAGGCATAAGCACGGAAGGCGTCAATCATATATTTGTTATAGGCTGTATAGAACACGACCTCCATGTTCACTCCCAGTTTCTTCCGGGCACGGGTAACCAGTTCCATGCCCAGCATATCGGGCAGTTCCACATCCTGAAACACCAGGTCAGGGCGCACCTTTTCGATCAGTTTCAGCCCTGCCGCTCCATTGTGTGCCACCCCTTCCACCACAATCTGTCCGTATGGCTTCAAGGCCAGACAGAGATTGTCGATGGCACTCTCTTCGTCATCTATAATTACTGTTCGATAAATCTTATTCATAGTGTTATTCGGTTAATCGGTAAGAATAATGCAAAGGAATGGTGAAACGCACTTCACATCCTGTTTCTCCGTCTTCCACCGGCACATTGCTGATGGTCATGACAATAGACTGCCGGTTGTATGAATTGAGCAGCTGAATGGTCTGGGTAATCACCTTCATTCCGGTTCCCGTTCCCCGGTTCACACTCTGCCGGCGGTAGCCTCCTCCGTTGTCGCACACCGTGGCTACGACTCTCTCTCCTTCCTGCATCACCCTGATCCACAGTCTGCGTTTGCCTTCCTTCAGGCGGAGAGCATGCTTGATGGCATTCTCCACCGGAATCTGAAGCAGCATGGAAGGCACACGTACCACATTCAGATCGACATCACCCGTTGAGACTTCAAACCGGAACTCCTCTCCCAGCGACTTCTGCTCCAGACTGACGTACGTATGGACAAAATCCAGTTCATCAGCCAGAGTCACGGCCAGACTGTCTGTCAGTTCCAGGTTACGCCGCATCAGCTTGATCAGTCCCATCAGGTTCGTGTTGTCCGGGTTTTCCTTCCGTTCGCTCACTTCCCGGTTGAGCACATTAAAGATGAAATGCGGCGAAATCCGGTTACGGATATTCTCCAGACGCAGGGAAGTAATGGCCGTCTGCAGTTTCCAGCGTTCCTTGTCGATCTTTCTCCGGCGATACAGATACAGAGCCAGTGCAGCCGTACCCAGCAGCAAGATGCAGCCCACAAGTCCATAAAGCCACTGATGCAGATGAAGCAGCTGGTTTTCCTTCTGCTGAATGGAAATTTCCTTCTGCATCAGCGTACTGTCCTGACGGTATTTCAGTGCAATCTCCGCGGCACGCATCTTCACACGCTCACTGCGGATCGAGTCATCAATCCGCTTGTTCTCCTGCAAATAATGGTAAGCCTTCCGGAAATCCCCGCTCTCTTCATAAAAATGCTGCAGATAGCGGTTCCGGACATTCACCATGTTGGGTTCCACATAATCGGGCTTCACGGCATTTTTCAGGCGCATCCGTGCCAGTGGCAGGTTCTTCTGCTTCAGAGCCAGTTCAATCAACTGCGTATCAATGTAATACAAGGCAGTCATATTATTCACCCGGCGGAAAAAGTCATAACAGCGGCTCAGATAATAGGCAGAAGAGTCCGTCTGGTTCATCAGCAGAAAGACCTCACCCATATTGATCATGGTCAGATTCCGTTCAAACTCCATGTCGGGATATTTCCGGGTCAGCGCCAGCGAACGGCGGAAATACCCCAGTGCCGTCGGATAATCCTGACGGAAATAATACGAGTTGCCCCGGTTGTTCAGATACACATGCTTCTCATACGGACGCATCTGGTCAAACGAACGTTCGGCCAGATTGAAATAATAGTCACAACGGTCAAAGTTACGCAGCTCCATGTTCACCTGAGCCAGTCCGTAATAAACCGGGAAACGGTCTTTTTCAGCTACCTGAAGCGAATCAAACATAGACAGCGTACGTCTGTACCAGAAAGATCCGAGGTCAAAACGGCCGCCGCGCACATACGCATCAGCCAGATTGATGCAGATATAAGGAAGCTTCTCACGCTCTCCGGCAGCCAGTCCACAGGCGTAGGCTTTCTCAAAAGCCTTTGCCGACAAATCCATTTCCGACTTCCGTCCGTACAGGTTTCCCTCCATATTATAAATCTGGCAATACAATCCCTGGATGGCAGCATTGTCGTCGCTGCGGTCGCAATATGCCCACACACGGTCCATCAATGGTACCATCGAATCAAATTCAGCCGTATAAAACAGTGCTTTCGCCTTCAGCAGCATGTTCCGGTAATAACTCATGCTGTCCGGAGCCGAAGCCAGTGCACTGTCCAGCCTGTTGTATATTCCGGCAGGATCTTTTGTCAGAGAATCCTCCATTTCCCGCATGAATGCCTCATAAACTCCCAAATTCCTGCCCTTCCTGTCTTGTCCGGCCCTGGAACATCCGACTATCCCCGCCAGGACAGTCAGTAATATAATCCAGCCGGACCAATGGCGATATTTCATCTTCACATTTTTAGGTTTCCGCACAAAAATATATATTTTCAGCAGATAAGCCAAAAAAAATCTCTTACCTTTGAGGCCATAAACCAAGCTTCTTGAAAAATCAAGAGAAATAAAACAATAAATCTGATGAAAATACTTTCGAATGACAAAATTACGGTCCAGATCACAGACCACGGAGCAGAACTGGCCAGCATCATGGCCAACGGAAATGAATATTTATGGCAAGGCGACATACGCTTCTGGGGACGCCGCTCACCCGTGTTGTTCCCCATCGTCGGACGGTTATGGAACAACCAGTACCACCATGAGGGGGAAACCTACGAACTGGGACAGCACGGATTCGCACGCGACTGTGAGTTCCAGCTGACCTACGAGGAAGAAAATTCTCTGGTATTCAGTCTGGAGAGCAACGAAGATACCCTGAAACTCTATCCCTTCCCCTTCATCCTGCAAATCGGATACCGCCTGCGGGACAACCGTCTTCAGGTGATCTGGAATGTGGAAAACACCGGCGACCGCGAAATGCATTTCCAGATCGGAGGCCATCCGGCTTTCTACTACCGCGACCTCGATCTGAACACCAAGCAGCGGGGATTCCTCGACTTCGGACAGAAGCACCTCCTGCTTCATTACCTCACTCCGGCAGAAAAGGGCTGCGTGAAGCCTGAACATCAGGAGCTCCGCCTGCCCGACGGCATCATGGAACTCACCAGTGACAGCTTCGGATGCGACACCTATATCTTCGACAACAGCCAGCTCCGGAAAATGACTTTGCTCGACCGCAACCGGAAGCCTTACCTCAGCCTGGAGTTCAACACGCCTCTCGCTGCTGTCTGGTCGCCCAGTGCCGTCCACCCCGACGTGCCTTTCGTATGCCTGGAACCGTGGTACGGACGCTGCGACACCGTAGGCTACCGCGGCGAACTGAAAGACCGGGAATGGATCCAGCATCTGGTCCCCGGAAAGAGCTTCACCGGCGGCTATACCATCGTGCTGGAGGATTTATAATCCGTCCTGACCGGCGCAACAGGCCCGGATACAATGATCCCTCTGTTCCCATACTGACACTTACAGCATCAGAACCGGAACAGAGGGATTATTTTTAACCCAGTACGCTTCCCAGATAGAGGAAGAACATACCGATCAGAACCAGAAGCAGGTCAATAGCCTTGCTCCGCAGATTCTTCTCGCGGAAAATCATCGCACCGAACAGGAAAGACACGATCACGCTTCCCCGGCGTACCATCGACACAATGGAAATCATGGACCCGTCCATGCTCAGGGCATAGAAATAGACAAAGTCCGCTGCCGACAGAAACACGGAAATCAGCGGAATGCACCAGTTCCAGTGGAAAGGCGTACTCGTCTTGCGTTTGGGCCACCACAGGAACATCAGCACCCCGCCCATCAGGAAAAACTGATAGATGTTATACCACGACTGGATCACCATGTTGTTAAACTGCTTCATCAGGTACTTGTCGTACAGCCCGCTTGCCGCACCCAGCACCGCCGCCAGCACAATAAAGGCAATCCATTTGTTGTGGGTGAAATCAATCCCCTCCTTCTTGCCCGAACGGCTCAGCAGGAAAAACGATCCGATGGCCAGCAGCACACCGATCCACTGATACACGTTCAGCCGCTCGCCGAAAATCAGCAAGGCTCCCACCAGCGTCATCACCGGACGGGTGGCATTGATCGGCCCCACAATGGTCAGCGGCAGATGCTTCATGCCGAAATAGCCGAACGTCCACGACGACAGCACAATCAGCGACTTCACCAGGATAAACTTGTGCACCTCCCAGCCCGCATCAGGCACATAAAACAGGGTATGCTGCAACCATTCCGGACGGAAATGAGAAATCAGGATAAACGGCAGGAAGATCAGACTCGAAAACAGGGTGTTCAGTCCCAGCACGGGAAGCACCGCATTGCCTGCCAGCGATTTTTTCTTGAATACATCATAAAAGCCCAGCAACGCCGCTGAGCAGAAAGCCAGTAATAACCACATAAATTTGTCTCGTTGAATAACCGGCCGCAAAGGTACGACAAAATCCCCAAAGATTTTGCACAAGTCGCAAACTCTCTCTACCTTTGATCAAAAATACACAGCAAGATGAACGAACAGGTGATCCAGAAACTGAAGATACTGACCGAATCGGCCAAATACGACGTTTCCTGCGCTTCCAGCGGAACCGTGCGCCGGAACAGCCGCAAAGACGGTCTCGGCAACACCGTGGGAGGATGGGGCATCTGCCACAGTTTCTCCGAAGACGGACGCTGCATTTCCCTGCTCAAGATCATGCTCACCAACTATTGCATCTACGACTGTGCCTATTGCATCAACCGTGTCAGCAACGACATTCCCCGGGCCACTCTCTCGGTCTCCGAACTCGTGGATCTCACCATCGAATTCTACCGCCGCAACTACATCGAAGGACTCTTCCTCAGCTCCGGTGTGGTACGCAATCCCGACTACACCATGGAACGTCTGGTACGCGTGGCCAAAGACCTGCGCGAGGTACACCGCTTCAACGGATATATCCACCTCAAGAGCATTCCCGGAGCCAGCGAGGAACTGGTGCGCCAGGCCGGACGCTATGCCGACCGCCTCAGTGTCAATCTGGAAATCCCTACGGAAAAGAATCTCAAGCTGCTGGCCCCCGAGAAAGACCACCAGAGCGTCTACAAGCCGATGCTGTACATCCAGCAGGGCGCCCTCGAAAGTGCCGAGGAACGGAAAAAACACCGCCATGCCCCCCGCTTTGCCCCCGCCGGACAAAGCACCCAGATGATCGTGGGCGCCACTTCCGAAACCGACCGCGACATCCTCAACGTGTCGTCGGCCCTCTACCAGCGCCCCACCATGAAGCGTGTCTACTACTCCGGATACATCTCCGTCAACACCTACGACAAGCGGCTGCCTGCCCTGAAACAGCCGCCCCTGGTGCGCGAGAACCGCCTCTATCAGGCCGACTGGCTCCTGCGCTTCTATCAGTTCCGGGTGGATGAACTCGTGGACGATGCCTCCCCCGACCTCGATCTGGAAGTCGATCCCAAGCTGGCCTGGGCCCTCCGTCATCCGGAATTCTTCCCCGTCAACATCCTGACGGCCGACTACGAAGCCCTGCTGCGCGTCCCCGGCATCGGAGTGCGCTCGGCACGGCTCATCGTCCTTTCGCGCCGCTTCTCCCGCATCGGCCTCTACGACCTCAAGCGCATGGGAGCCGTGGTCAAGAAAGCCCGCTATTTCATCACCTGCCACGAACTGCCCGACAAGACCATCCTCGATCTCGGACCCGCAGGCGTACGCAAGCTGCTCCTTCCCCGTCCGGCCCGCAAGACCGACGACCGTCAGCTGAGTTTCGATTTCCAGGATTAACCCCTAACCCGTCCGCCCATGACCGTCTTCCTCTACGACCATACCTTCGAAGGGCTGCTCACCGCCCTGTTCGATGCCTACACCCGCAAGACCTTTCCCGAAGCCCTGCTCACCGCCGGCGAGCCCCTTCCCCTGTTCTGCGACGAGGTACATACCGTCGTGACCGATCCCGAAAAGTCCGAACGCGTCTGGAAAGCTCTCCGCAAGAAACTCTCCGCCGCCGGGCTTGCTTCCGTCACCGGCTGCTGGCTCTCCGAACTGCCCGAAGCCCCCCTGCTGCTGATGCGCTACCTCCGCAAGGTATTCGACTCTCCCCGGAACATCGAAACCCACTATGCCGATCCCGATGTCCTGGCCGTCTGGCAGCTCGGCCGCAAAGTCAGCGGCGAACGCATGCGCGTCCTCCAGTTCATGCGCTTCCAGAAAACCGCCGACGGCACCTACTTCGGCATCATGGAACCCCTCTACAACGTGCTCTCGCTTACGGTACGCCATTTCCGCGACCGCTTTGCCGACCAGCCCTGGATCATCTACGATGCCCGCCGGCGCTTCGGCTACTATTACGACCGCACCGATGTCAGCGAGATCACCTTCAGCGATCCCGCCCAGCAGCCCCTTACCGACGGCATCCTCCGCGAAGACCAGCTCGATGAAAAAGAAAAGCTCTTCCAGGATCTCTGGAAGAGCTATTTCAAAACGGTATGTATCAGGGAACGCCTGAACCCCGTCAAGCATCGCAAGGATATGCCGGTGCGTTATTGGAAATACCTGACCGAAAAACGCTAGAGGAACAGATCGTCCGGATAACTCACGTCCGTGAGATACAGTGCATGTCCCGGCACCGACGTACCGGCACTGCAGCGGTTCTTCTCCTCGATCACCCGGCGGAACCCGTCCACGGTCAGCTTGCCGCGGCCCACCTCCACCAGTGTTCCTACCACAGCCCGCACCATGTTGCGCAGGAAACGGTCAGCCCGGATGGTAAACACCCATTCCCCGTCCCCCGTCTGCTCCCAGCGGGCCAGCATGATCCGGCAGTTGTTCGTCTTCACGTCCGTATGCAGCTTGCTGAAGCTCGTGAAGTCCGTATAGTCAAACAGCGTCTGTGCCGCCTCGTTCATCCGTTCGAAATCCAGCGGCTGGAAGATGCGCCACGAATACCCCCTGCGGAACGGATCCTTCCGCGTATGGATATAATATTTGTACGTGCGCGAAGTTGCATCAAAGCGCGCGTGCGCCTCCGGTTTCACCCGCCGCACCCCGTACACCGCAATGTCCGGCGGCAGCAGCCGGTTCAGCTTGTCCGTCACCACCTCCCCGTCCAGTTCCGTGTCAAAGTCAAAGTGAGCCACCATCAGCCGCGCATGCACACCGGCATCCGTACGTCCGGCCCCCACCACTTCGATCTCCCGGCGCAGGAAGGTAGAAAGCGCCTTCATCAGCGTTTCCTGCACACTCGCTCCGTTCGGCTGGATCTGCCAGCCGTGGTAATTCGTTCCGTCGAACGACAAATAGATGAAATACCGGAACATACTCAACGCGCCGTTATGTGGAAACAACCCTGTTTCAGTTCATACTTCACATAGCAGCGGTCCGCCTTCCGCAGGTCACGCAGCACCTCCGACAACACCAGCTTCAGCGTGTCGGCACTCACGTCCTGCATCGGCCGTCCGTCCGGATCCTCCACCTTCTCAAACCGTTTCCAGCTGATATCGAAAGTCGTTCCGTAGAAATGACACGAGTTCATCGACGCATTCCCGTTGGTTCTCCGCAGACGCTTCACATCCTCCTTCGTACGGGTCACCGACGTCACGATCACCCGGTTCGGATTCAGCCCCTTGCAGGCCAGTGAATCCAGGAAATTCGCCCCGATGGTGTCCAGCAGCTCACTCGCCTTCGGCACCAGATACGGAATAGAGTGCGTCAGCGAATCCATTCCGTACAGTTCACACGGACCGATCTCGTCCAGCCGGTCTCCCAGATTCCGGGCTTCTTCCCGCGAAGCAATCGGCCGGATACCAATTGCCTTAGCCGACTTCAGCTGCACGTCGTTCAGATCCCCGAACGAACGTCTGTAACTCACCACTCCGCGGATATTGCGCGGCTCGTTCATTTTCATCGACATATCCTTTTTCTCGCCACAGCCCGCCAGCACACTTCCGGCAGTCAGGGCAAGCACACAACATACCTCCCAAAAACCTCTTTTCATGCTTATTCAGTTTGCTCGTCTAATTTTCATTTACTCATTTTCAGCAGGCAAAGATAGCGAGAACTTACGAAAAGATCAAATAAAACGGAACATGCTGTGACCTCCGGCTGAGAGCAGAAAGAATCAGTAAGCATTTTTCTCACCATGAACGGCATTCGCCACGGTCTTGTAGATGATATACAGGTCCAGACCGAAGCTCCAGTGCTCGATGTACCAGATATCCCCGCGGATACGTCCCTCCATGTCCTTCAGCTCCTTCGTCTCCCCGCGGTAACCCGTCACCTGGCTCCAGCCCGTGATTCCCGGCTTCACAAAGTGGCGCACCATATACTTGTTGATCAGTTTCGAATACTCCTCCGTGTGCTTCAGCATGTGCGGACGCGGTCCCACCACGCTCATGTCGCCCATCAGCACGTTGATAAACTGCGGCAGCTCGTCGATGCTCGTCTTGCGCATGATGTTTCCCCATTTTGTTTTCCGCGGGTCATCCTTCGTTGCCTGCACCTTGTCCGCATCCGCATTCACCTTCATGCTCCGGAACTTGTAGCAGTAAAACTCCTTGTCGTTCAGTCCGTTCCGTTTCTGTTTGAAGAAGATCGGGCCCGGCATGGTAATCTTCGTGATGATGGTCACGATGATCAGGATCGGGATAAACAGCGTACACAGGAAACACAGCGAGAACACGATGTCGAAAGTCCGTTTCAGTATCTTGTTCCCCAGACGGCTCAGCGGATCCTGCCGCAGACTCAGGTACGGCACATTCCCCATCATATTGAAATACATGCGGTTCTGCAGGTAGTTATGCACGTTCGGCACACTGTAGAATCTCACCAGATGGTTCTCGCAGAAGTTGATGATCGGAATGATCACGTCCCGGTCCTTCGAAGGCAGACAGCAGAACAGGAAGTGTACCCTCGGATGCTGTCCCAGATAGGCCGTCACGTCTTCCGGCCGTCCCAGGTACGGACATTCCTGTGGAAATTCCGGATTAGGCTGGAAGTCGAAATATCCGTTTACACGGTATCCTGCCCAACTTTGACTTGCCAGTTCATGATACAACTCTCGATTGTTCTCCGAACTACCAACCAATACTACGTACCGTATATTTCCTCCTCTAGAACGATATTTTTTCAACCCCCATCTCGTGGTAATACGGAAGATAGCCAGACAGAGGAATAACAATATCAGAAAGGTTAGGTAAAAATAAGAGAAAGAGTCCATAAAATCCCCGAGTCGGAGTATTACCCCTGACAGTATGCCAAAGAAAACCGTACTTCTCAGTACCCTTCCCAGGATTTGATAGGAGTAAACCTTTCGTCGGTAAAGCACTACGCCAATTTGCATGGCCGAAACAAAATAGCACAACATTACCGTCAGGATAACTTGTAAATGTGGTGCTTTCAGAATTTGATGCCACGGTGTATTTTCCGTAGCAAGAAACAATACATAAAACAACGCCCCAGTGATAAGTGTTTCACAAGTTACAATAAATAAACTGGACCATCCGTTGTATGTATCATACTTTGTTCTCATAACTATTTAAATTTAAGAATGTGTTTCGTAATTTAATGATATATTTTTTCCCTTCTAAATTTCTATCTAAGTTTTATAGTTTGCTTAGAATTTTGTCAGTTCCAGTCGGGCGTAATCCGATTGTAAGGTCATTTTCTTTCCGTTGCAGTATTCGATATCGAAAACGGTTTCCTGTTGATTTCCGATACCAAAGTGTTTCAGCTTTTCTACTGGAGCATCCTGTCCGTTGTCACCAGTAGATTTTCTCACTTTAAAATCTTTTACCACAAGCTGTGTTTCCCCGTTGCGGTATTCCGTACGTCCTATATAAGCTCCATATCCTTTTGAGCCGTTTTTTTCGGCCACCTCCGTCACCATGCGGGTAATGCTGTAATACAGTCTTTCACATTCCACGGTTTCCCCTGTTTCCGTCACAGTGAATCGTTCCAGTATCCAAAACCCCTCCACGTTACTGTTTATCGGTGCTTTTTTACATCCGGCTGCACCGGCAAGCAGTCCGGCAGCCGTAATGAGCATATATATCCATTTTTTCATTTTCCCAGTCCTCCTGTTTTTCTAAGTGTAATCATGCCTCCCGTGCTGTTTCCCAGGTAATTCCCCCGGTCCACTCCCAGTGTGGCGCTCAGGCTCCATCCCTTGGCCCATTGCGGTATATAAGTCACCTCGGCCATGCTGCTGAACTGCTTCCGCATCTTGTCCAGCGGGTAAGCACACGAGCCCCAGTGACGGGCATACGAAGCCATGATTCTCCATTTCCATTCCTCCGTCGGATTTCCGGACAGGCCCACATGTTGCGCTTTCATTCGGTTACTCTTGAAGCGGATTCTTCCGTCTTTGTTATAAATCGGTCCTGCCAGCAGCGGATTGCCGATGCCCTGTCCGTAGTGCTGCCAGGCCTGATAGATATAGTGGTTATAATAATCATCCCCACCGCTCATCTGCAAATCTGAGAAAGAGCCCCAGAAACCGTCATACAGAATCGGTCCTGATGAGTCCTTTGTGCTGATTCCTTCCCATAACACGGCCGATACCCACTTGTTTTTAGGCAGATACAGCTCGATGCCCAGCTGTCCGTCCTTCCAGCGTCCGTATTCCCAGAACATCTGCGAGTGATCTTCGAAATAATGATCCAGCGTAGCCCTAACCTTCCAGTCGCCGAAGTAATAATTCAGTGCGAAGTTCCAGCTTCCCAGCATGTTTCCTTCCACGTTCACCTGTTCTCCTTCCGGAGTATCGTCTCCGCCGGCAGTAGGGAACAAAGCATGCCAGTACGCTTTCAGTCCGTCGGGCATGTCAATGGTCTGTTCAGATTCCCCGTTGGCCAGCTTCTTGTACTGGTCGCCTCCGAACTGTGTGGCCATATACAGGCCGAATTCAAATTCCAGGGGCAGCTTCTCCTTGTTTCCCAGGCGGAACATCAGCGACTTGCTGTGATACATCACCTTTTTGGCAAATAGCTGGTTGGCAGCAGTGAAATCCTCCTGCCAGTTACCGTCCGTAAACATCCCGTAAGCCAGATGCCCTTTGAAAGCCAGCCAGTTTCGTGTGCCCGGTATAGCCAGGTAATTCTTAATTTCCCCTCTGATTTGCGGAATTGGCCGCATGTTCGGTCCTTCCGCCATCCATCCGCTGGTCAGTTCACTGTTTTTCTCCAGTGGGAATCCCATTCTTTCCTTACTTCCTATGCTGAGTGTCAACATTTTCCATGAAAAGTCCGCATACGCTTGTTGAATCCAGAAGTCCGACGTCTGTTTTACGCCTCCTGCCAGGTCCAGTCCGGCATCAATACGCCATCCTCTGTTCAACTTCTTGTTCCATTCTATTCCCGCCCTCAGGTATCCGCTGTTCGGCTTTTCACTTTCCATTCCAAACCGGTTCGCCGTCAGCCAGAGTGGGGCATACGTTCCCGTCGATGCAGTGGCAGTAGCTTCTACCCGATAGTGGAATTCTTGTGGATTTTCTTGAGCCGCAGCAGGAATTGTCAGGGCCATAAATAACAATGATTTCAATAAACTCATGTTCGCAAACATTCACTAATAAATATTTATTGCAAAGATAGAAAAGAAAAATTGTAAACTCATACTTCCTTTTTGTAAATATTACTTTTATACCATTACTTTATATTATCTGACATAAAATTTAGGGATAGGTTTGTAAAATTGGCATCTTTTTGTTTTGGGAAATACCTGTGAAACATTCTTATAACTTAAAAATCCGTTTCATCAGTTTCCATTTCTCTTGCGAGGTTGCTCCCGGTGCAGCCTTCTGGAACTTCGCCATGTGTGCCTCCCATTCCGCCTGTCGGGGCAGGGTAGCCAGGCGTGCGTAGTCCCGTTCCATGTCGAATTCATCTGTCGTATCCATAATCATGAACAGGCGGTTTCCGTCGATATAAATCTGCATGTCCGTGATACCTACTTCGCGGATACCCGCTTTCACTTCCTCCCACACGTGCGCATGTTCCGCCACGTATGCTTCAATCAGCTCTTTGTCATCATAGAGCTCCAGTGTCTGGCAATATCTTTTCATAATGAATAATGAAAAATGAAAAATTAATAACGGTAGACACCCTCTCGTTTTTACTTTTTAATTATTAACTGTAACTAATCCCTTCTGAAAATATCCCGTGTGTACACCTTATCCTTCACGTCGTCCAAACACGTGTCGTAACGGTTGGCAATAATGGCATTAGCTTGCTGTTTGAATACTTCCAGATTATTTACCACTCTTGAACCGAAGAACGTCGTGCCGTCTTCCAGTGTCGGTTCGTAGATGATAACTGTAGCCCCTTTTGCTTTGATACGCTTCATTACCCCCTGAATCGAACTTTGGCGGAAATTGTCGCTGTTCGATTTCATGGTCAGGCGATATACTCCCACAATTACTTCATGTTCTTTTGTGACATTCCATTGTGAGTTCGCAGAGTAATACCCCGCCTTGTTCAGCACCTGTTCTGCAATAAAATCTTTACGTGTACGGTTACTTTCCACAATCGCCTGAATCAGATTTTCCGGCACATCCTCATAGTTGGCCAGCAACTGCTTCGTATCCTTCGGCAGACAGTACCCTCCGTATCCGAATGACGGATTGTTATAGTGCGTACCGATGCGCGGGTCCAGACAGATACCCTGAATAATCGCCTGCGTATCCAGTCCCTTCACTTCCGCATACGTATCCAGTTCATTGAAGTAGCTTACGCGCAGTGCCAGATAAGTATTGGCAAATAGCTTCACCGCTTCCGCTTCCTTCAGTCCCATAAACAGCGTGTCCACATCCGGCTTCACTGCCCCTTCCTGCAGTAGCGCTGCAAACTCCTGCGCCTTCTCCTTCAAGTTTACACCTGCAATGGTTTTGATAGCCTTGTTCTCTTCATCTAATCCTTTAATCAGTTTCGGATAGCCCACGATGATGCGGCTAGGGTAGAGGTTGTCATACAGTGCCTTGCTCTCGCGCAGAAACTCCGGCGAGAACAGCAGGTTGAACTTTTTACCTGCCAGAGCAGGAACGCTGCGGAACTTTTCGGCATACTTCACGTACAGGCTGCGGCAATATCCCACCGGGATGGTACTCTTGATTACCATCACTGCATCCGGATTCACTTCCAGCACCAGGTCGATAACTTCCTCCACGTGTGAAGTATCAAAGTAATTCTTCACCGGATCATAGTTCGTAGGAGCCGCGATGACCACAAAATCCGCGTTTTTATAAGCCGAGGCCCCGTCCAGCGTAGCTATCAGGTTGAGTTCCTTCTCTGTCAGATACTTCTCGATGTATTCATCCTGGATTGGGCTGATACGTTTGTTGATTTTCTCCACCTTTTCAGGAATTACATCCACAGCCGTTACCCGATGATGCTGTGCCAGCAAAGTTGCTATTGATAAACCCACGTAACCCGTTCCGGCTACGGCGATATTTAATTGTTTCATAATGTCAGTTATTAAATGGCTTTATATATTTATTTTTAATTCTCTCTTGTTGTTCAGGCATATTAGCTCCTTAGCTCCTGCTGATTTCCAGTCCCTTGTTCGACAAGTGCATCTCCACGAAGCGTGCCCGGTCGTTCGCCCGGTGCTCCGTCAGAATCTGGCGGATACGCACTGCCGCATCCGGATCTTTGGCCACCATGTACAGGTAACCGCCCCCACCGGCACCCGGCAACTTGTATCCCAGGCAGAGGTCGTCAATCCGTTCCGTCAGCGCCTGCACGGCCGGCGGGTTCGTACCCTCATCCAGCCGCTGGTTCTGCATCCACGTCTTCCGTATGAGTCGTCCCGTCTCCTCAAAGTCATTTCGCAGGATGGCATCGTACATGTCCATGGCATGACCCTTCATCTGCTCCAGCAAGTGCAGGTGACGGTTCGAGTTCAGGAACATCCCCTTCACAATCTCTGCCAGAATACCTTTGGCCGTGCGCGTGATGCCCGTGTAATACAGCAGGTGACACTTGCGGTACTCGTCGCTCGTGAACAGGTAGTCCGGCAGCCAGCGTACCTTCGGTTCCTGATGCCATCCCGGCTGCGTCTGCAACAGCCTCACTCCGTGCAGCACACCTCCGTACTGATCCTGCCAGCCGCCCCCCGTGGTGAGCAACTGCTCCAGTACCAGCGTACGGCTTCCGATGCCCTGCTTGTCCCAGTTCAGGCCGCAGAAATCATTCAGCGCCCCTAATACCGTAGCCGCTAAGATGGAGCTGGTACCCAGTCCCGAACCCGCCGGAATGGCCGACAGCAAGGTCACCTCGATACCCGTGCCGAACGCTTTCAGCTGTGCCTCCAGCGAAGCAAACCGTTCTGTGGAGAAATCCGGATGGAACCCCGCCAGCACCAGTGCCGCTTTCGGAATGGAGAACGGCGAGCCCACCTTGCGGTAATCCTGCAACTCCTCGTACGTGGAAACCACCTCCATGGCTCCCAGGTCAATCGAGCGCAGCGTAATGCGGTACTCCTTCGACGGCTTCACATACACCTGCAGCGGCGGCTGTCCGTTCAGTTCAATGGCCAGGTTCACCACATTTCCGCCCTCCATCAGGCTGTAGGGTGGGGTATCCGTCCATCCCCCCGCAATATCAATGCGCACCGGGCTGCGCCCCCACACAATCTGGTCGGCATACACCGACAGCTTCGGCTGCTGACGGTAATCCATCGTGCCGGTCAGCCCCTCTCGCATCAGGCCGAACGCCCGTGCTTCCAGTTCCTTTGCCTCCGGCTTGCCCTCCAGTTCGCACACCTTCGCACGGAACATCGCGTCGCTGATACGCTTCAGCAGGGGAGACCCCTCCGGCAGTTCCTCCGGCAAGGCGATGCCCCCTTTGGCATACGCCCCGGCCGCCTCCTGCAAGTCTATCTGATAGAACACGCTCCGTTCCTGGTTCCTGGCCAGCAGGCTCCAGTTCTCCTTGCGGAACACCTCCCGCTGGGCGAACAGCCGTCGCAGGTTGGCATACGCCGAAATCTCGTCGGCCGACACCTTGCGTGCCTTCATCCAGATAGCCCGTCCGGCTTCACCCTGTCCGCCGTCCGTCATCCATTGCAGCACCGTGCCCAAGTCCTCTATCGAGTCCGTTACCGGGAAAATCGCTGCCCCTTGCAAGTCCTCACAGCCCCGGATTTCGTCCGCTGTCAGTCCTCTTTCCGCCAGCCATTCCGTCACCGGACGGCCTAAATATGCTGTAGAAGCCTCCTTCAGGCTTCCCTTGAATTTATCGTTAAAACCGTACGGACGCGCGGCAAACTCCCGTTCGCCCATCGGCACCACGTCGATGCACACCCCTTCGGGCACGTTCAGCGCCCAGTCGTTGCGCGGCACCCCCGTGATGATGTTCCGGCTGTGCAGCTTCCAGCTCCTGCCCACGTGGCTGTTTTCCACCCACACCTCCGCGTTGTCGGCCGTCAGCGGGAACTCCATCTCCGCATTCTGCACGAACACCGCCGGATGCGGCTTCACCTTGTGGTGCATAATCGCCCGCTGGTCCGTCACACAATTCTGCACGGCCAGTGTCGACGAAATCATCTCCCGGCTCGTACCGTAATGGTGGAACTCACCGCCCGGCAGGGGCAGGATGGCCACTTTCAAGCTGTTCAGCTCCTCATCCACGATGCGCGGATGCGCCCCCAATGCCAGTCCGAACTCCGAATACATGTCGTAGAACTTCACGCCCCCGTCCTTGTCGGTCGAGTGTTTCACCATCAGCTCGATGGCGCGGTCGCTCAGCAGCCAGATACCGATGTCCATCAGGAACAGGTAATCCTGCATCAGCCCCGCCATTTCCTCCACGCTCGGCTTCTGCAGCATGAAGTCCAGCTTCTCCGGTTCCTTCCGCGACGACACGAACACCCCGTGGTTCTTCGCCAGTTCCGAGTCCACCCACAAGCCGTAGCACACCACGTCCACATCCGGAATCTCCTGCAGCGGCTGGGTAGCCCGGATGTACACGTCGCCGCTTGCAATCAGGGTGCGCAGTCCCTCCGGCGCCCGCTCCATGATTTCCTCATACAGCGGCAGCTGCAGCGACAGCAAGTCCTGTGTAAGCTTCTGTCCCCGTGCCCATCGGAACACCGGAATCGGCGTCAGCACCTTGCCCGATGGCGCATAGCCCGGCAAACGGCGGCTCTGCCCTCCGGCATGCAGCAGGATACGCTTCTCCCGTGCCAGCCAGTCGCCCAGTGCGGCATTCTTATCCTCTTCCTCCCGGCAGGCATTCAGCAGCCAGGCCGTACCGCCCCCTGAGCCCAGTTTCCGTCCCACCGGGTCTGATGTGCAGAACCATTCCTTGCGGTCCGCGTGCATGATATCGTGAAAACACTTCACCAGATTCGGTGGCAGCGACAACAGTTTTTTCATTGTTATTCTTTTCTCTATAATCAGTGTGAAATTAGTTTTATCGGTTGTCATTTCTCGTGACTTCAGTTCCTCCCACAAAGAAAATGAATAATTTGCAGAAAAACATGCTGAGAGAAGAATAAAATTTTCCAATTCTCCGGGGGCCTGCTTTCGCCCATAGCCCCCGGTCTTCTTTGTCAGGCCACTACGGCGTGCCCGTTGTCCACGGTCAGTTCATGTATTTTGTCCGTATCCGTTTTAATTTCCACGGAAGTCATTTCGTCAGCTAGCGACACGATAGACTGCCATTCAGCTTCCGATTCGTTGATACTGTTCAACAACTCATCATAAAGTCTGTTCTTTGCCTGCTCGTTACCCGTGTTCAGTTCCTGTATAAGCTGCTGCATAGACTCCTGCAGCGTTCCCCACAGCTGGCTGATACCATGCAGAGAGACTATCGCCGCTTCCAGTGCGTCGGCCACACGCCGGCATCCGTTGGCCAGCTCCATGCAGTATCCGGCATCCAGTTCCGCTTTGTTCATGCTCTGGCTCTTTTCGATGATTCTTCCGGTCTTGTCAGCTATACTGGAGCTTGCGTGAATCATTGCGGCAATAGACCCTATCAGGCCCGCTACGCCAATCACAGCAAAGATACACATAAACGGCATATAAGCAGCCCCCGCAATGCCTATTCCCATTACTGTGACCGATGCCCCTATACCTATCGCCCCGCCGGTGTACTGGCTGTTCAGCCGTTCTATCTCCTTCCGCAGCTTGCTTATCTCATCGTTCAGTTCCTTCACATTCTGCTCGTTGACCTCCTTCTGCTTCAGCGCCTTTTCCGTCAAGTCCTCGGCAAAAGCCTTGTCCAGGTTGAACTTCTTCTTCAAGTCCTGGATTTCACAGATGATACTATCCACCAGACTCTTTTGTGTCGTCACCCCTTTCAGCAAAGACCCAATCAGCGTCACAATCTGTTGTTCAAGCTTCAGTTTCTGTTCTTCAGAAATCGACGGTGACGAAAGCTGAAAGATATACGTTTTCAGGATTTCCGTATTTATTTTGTACAGCGTATCATAGCTGGTAATAGTCTGAGGCACGGAAATAAGTTTAGGTAGCAGCGAGTCGTTCCATAAGTTCGCATGCACCTTTAAAGTCGTGAGGTGATTCTTGCATTCTTCGTCATACCAGTCGGGCGACGAGTTGAATGTGACAAACATATTTTGCTGGATTACTTCCATCACAGACTGACTCATTTGAGTAATCGCATCAAAGTAACTTTTCAGTTCAGGGGAAATTTCATTGTCGGTCACACTTCTGGAACGCATCACACCGGCTGCGTTCAGCCCCCAATGGCTTCTTTTAATACTGGCAAGGTTCAGCATAAGCTATTGTTTTAAAGGTTAATGTTCAGGTTATCGGCAATTACAGGCCTTATGGAAGCCATGATACGCGCATTCTCCACCATCTCTTCCCATTGCGTCCGTGCGCTTCCCAGTTCGTTTATCGCTTCATGAATCATCTCATTGCTTTTTGGGTTGTCACACTCCTCAATGGTGAGGTGCAGTTTAGACAAATCCCCATGCAGGGCTTTCCAAACTAGTCCGATATTTATCATTGCATATCCAGCCTCATTGCATGCATCCTCCAGCGCTTTGACACCAGCCATGGCCGTTGCCAGTACACTCAGGTCATAGTTCTTCTTGTTCAGCTCCAGCGTCTGTTGGTTAATTGATTTTACCAGCCTTTTGTTTTCTTCACATTCCATGATAATCCCCGCAATGCTGCCAATGGTTCCGACACCACCTACCACGCCACATGCGATAATAGTGATAACCAGCGGAATTTTCGAAAACGGGTCGGGAGCCATCAGCAAAGACAAGGCCACACCGCCGATGGTCAGAGATATACCGAGCGACACCTCCGATGCCGTAAGCCAGTTGCTTTTCGAGTCACATTCAGCCTGCAGCCTGGCAATTTCATCGCTCAGCTCCTTCACCCTCAGCTTCAAGTCCTCGTCATCCTTTGTCAGAAAATCCATCAGCTTTTCCAGCTCCTTTCTGCCTTTCACCACCTTGTCCTGAAAATCCTTCAGTCTGGTTTCAATGCTGTTCACCAGTCCTTCCTGTGCCGAAATATGGTCTAGCAGCACTTTTATCTTGTCCGAAAGCTCCTTTCGTGTCTGCTCACTGTCTGCCGTAACGAGCACGTCCAGCAGCCGGAGAATCTCCTTATGGCTTAATGAAAAAGCCTCGTTGTAGTTTACGATTGTTTCCGGAGCCGTCACCAGGTATTCCAGAATCGAATCCTTCCAGATGTTGGCCTCTGCCTTCAGGCCCGTCAGAACCTGCTGGTAATCCTTCAGCCACTCCTTTTGCTCCTTGAAAACCGGTGACTTTAACTCTGCCATTCCCAGGCAATAGCTGGTAACCTTGCATACACTGTTCATATAGTTGCACAATAACGCATCCATCGCCCCTCCGTTTGCAGCGTTCAGCGGCGAATGCTCTGTGGCACGTAACGACCTGCCACCCCGATAAAGTTGTAATGTGTTAAGTGTAAACATCTTGTAATAAGGTTTTAAATGTTATTTCTTTCTTCGTAATTCCTCATACCACTCCCTCGTGTGCCAGCAGAAGGAGATCGAAAGCCAGTGCATCCTTTTCCGGCTGATTTTCCTTCCCTGCGAACTTTTTGGTCCACGCATTTATTAGTGTCCAGGTCTGTACCGCACATCCCGATTTGTCCAGCAGGCTGACAGTCACTTCCTTCCGCTGTATGGTTCCGCTTTTCACACAATCCACCCACTCCTGCAAAGCCTTGGCATTTTCACACTTGCCGTCTTTCAGTGTCACGTCTCCGGATTTCCGCAGTCCCGTCACCTTCGGTTTGAAATAAATTACGCTGTCACCTGCGCGAAAGGCTATCTCGTCAAATTCGTTATCCAGTCCACACACGGCTGCACAATATATGTCGGCCACATCTTTCACGCTCACTTTGAAATTGTAAGCATCCGATAAAGTACACATTGTAAAGCCATCCACTCTTCCGTTACTTT
>OGMH01000458.1_pt1 | contig 23574 bp, 20 predicted proteins | sample 1573191 | NCBI WGS metagenome assembly OGMH01 (sample SAMEA2581978, study PRJEB24529) | metagenome | biome: Human gut stool | place: China | collected 2011 | reverse complement strand
TAATATGTATTAATAATCGAGAAATAGTATTTCACAAAGAAGATTATTTGCTTGCAGTTAAAGGAAATATAATAAAAGTATTAACAATAAAATCAATTCAGAAAGATGGGGTAGATATTGAACATATTAAGGAAAAAAATGTTGATATAGGGGTAGGATTTGAGAAAAGAGTAGATTTAAATGTGGATGAAAAATATGAGTTTTACTGTGAAAAATAATCTTTAATGTGTGAATAATTAAAAAGTAGTTTGGTATAATATTAATTTTCAAAAGTTTATGGACAACAAAATGACAATATAATCCTTTGAAAATTTATGCAATAGATAGAAATTATTTAAAAACTCAGGAAATTTGCCATTATAGCCATCAAAAAACATTACAAAACAACTTGGCAAAGAGAGTTTCAATAATTAATTAAAATGCCGAAATCCTGTATTTATGCGGGCTTCCGGCATTTGCTTTATCAAATGGCTTTAGTTTGGCTCTATTTGTGGGGAGAGTAATGAGTTGGAGGTATAGTAATGGATAATCTGGAAGTAAGATTTTATGATACAGTTAATGATGAACTATTGAAGTTTGCAGTTATTATCTCGCAGAGTAACGGTAAGTGGGTTTTCTGCAAACATAAAGAAAGAGATACATATGAAGTGCCGGGAGGGCATAGAGAAGCTGGGGAGAACATTTTTGAAACAGCTAAAAGAGAGTTGCAGGAAGAAACAGGTGCAGTTAGATTTGAGATAAAGCCAATCTGTGTTTACTCAGTAACAGGTAAGAACAGAGTAAATGATACAGGTGAAGAAACATGTGGACTGCTTTGTTTTGCAGAGATAACAGAATTTGCGAAAGAGTTACATAGCGAAATGGAGAAAGTTGTGCTTATGGATGAGTTGCCTGAGAACTGGACATATTCGTTGATACAGCCGAAACTTATTGAGGAATGGGAAAGAAGAGAAAAGGTAAAAAGATAATAAGAAACGATATTATAGAATATTTGCAGAAAGAAGTTTATTGTAGATGCAAGCAGCCAACTAATAAATTTGTAATAGGGTGCTATTACCATATTGAAGCTGTGGTGAAAAATGCAGAGATATTGGCAGGAAAACATGGAACTGATAAGGAAGTAGTGATTATAGCTGCATGGTTACATGATATAGCTTTGATAACTGACTATGCCATGTATGAGGAACATCATAAATATGGAGCAGATATTGCTAAAGAAATTTTAAATGAACTTAATTATGATAAAAAAATGGCATTAGTACAAAAATGCATTTTAAATCATAGAGGAAGTGTAAAGCTTAAAAGAAACAGTATTGAAGAATTGTATGTAGCAGATGCCGATGCAATTTCACATTTTGATAGTGTGCCAAGTTTACTTTATTTAGCTTATGTAGAGAAAGGGATGGATATAGAGCATGGGGTGGATTTTGTGAGGAAAAAGCTTGAACGAAGTTATTATTAGGAAAGCTGTGGAATGCAAATATATTATTGAATATTATCAGTTTAGGGATGGCGCACTGGATTTTCAAGGTTTGGCTCGATTTTTTATTTACAAGAAATAGGTGCAGAAAATGAATTATATAAACGAAAATGTGAAAGTAAAGAAATTTGCAAAGAAAGCAATTAAAAAAGATAACAGAATAGTGATTGTTATTAATTAGGACAAATGATATATTTAATAAAGTAATATATAATAAATATTATACAGAAAGGAAGAAAAATATGAATAAAAAGCCAATATTAGCGATTTGTTATGATTTTGATAAAACATTATCTCCAAATGATATGCAGGCACAGGGATATATACAATCAATAGATTATGATGTATCAGAGTTTTGGAAACAATCAAATCAATTAGCTGCAGAAAATGATATGGATCAGAATTTGGCTTACATGTATATGATGCTTGACAGATCAAGAGGAAGAGTATTATTTACAAAAGAAACATTACATGAAAATGGCAGAAAAGTACAATTATTTCCAGGTGTTAGAACATGGTTTGATAGAATAAATCAATATGGAGCGGATAAAGGTGTAGAAGTAGAGCACTATATTATATCATCTGGTTTAAAGGAAATGATTGAGGGAACAGAAGTAGCAGATAAATTTACGAAAATATATGCCAGTTCATTTTATTTTGATAATGCTGGCGTGGCTGTATGGCCGGCTCAGGTTGTAAATTATACCAATAAAACCCAGTTTTTATTTAGAATAGAAAAGGGAGTCCTCAATGTAAATAATCAGGGAGTTAATTCATATTTTGAACCTAATCAATATAGAGTGCCTTTTAGAAATATGGTATATATTGGAGACAGTGATACGGATATACCTTGCATGAAACTTGTTAATATAAATGGTGGACATTCAATAGGGGTATATAATTCAGAAACTAAAGATAAGTCAAAAGTATTTAAAATGCTTGATGAAAATAGAATAAAATATTTTGCTACGGCAGATTATACAGAGGGATCAAAGCTTGAGTGCCTGGTAAAACGGATAATAGATAGAACCATTTCAAATGAGATTTTGGAAAGTATTCATTATGATTGTATTTCAGAAAAAAAAGAAGAGACAAAAGGACAAAGTGAAGATGAACTTAAGAAAGAAGAACTAATTAATAAACTTGAAGATAGTTCAAACTTTGCAAATACACATGCTATTATAGAACAATTATCTAATATTATAGAATGGTCAGAAGCTCAGAAATCTAAATTATTCAAGATTGCACTTGAAAATAACCAAGTTACATATATTCTGAAAGATAATGATGTAAAAGCATTTTATGATATGATATGTAAAGATAATGATAGTGAAGAGGCTAAGAAAATAAAAGAGATTATGAATGACTAGAATAGATTAAGAAAAGTCATTTATGAATTCAAAGGTACTATTTTGAATAATTTTTTCTAATAACAACCAGAAACAGTGAGGCCTAAATGGATACAAGTTATTATATGATTATTATCAAGGGTGAGATAAAGACAACCGAAGTAATGTCATGTGTGTACGATACCAATGTACATAAATGGAACGTGAAATTTAATAATGGGAAAAGCTATCTCTATGCATATATGAATGTTGAGAAATTAACTAAGCCGGATGTTTTAAATCCTAAGTCGTATCGTATTAGCAGAGAGGGACGGGAGTTTTTTGATATAGATGCAATATCTGTGTTCAGAGGCAGACAGGAGTCTTATTGGCATATTTGTTTTAAAGACGGCAGTGAACGGGATTACCATGAGCGCGATTTACATATTGCGGAGTCGTGCCTGAATGATAAAAGGTCTGCCGATGTATTCCAATATATAAAGCAGATTGCTGAATTGAGTAATATTAGAAATGAAGAGACGGGGGAAAAATTATTACCTAAAAGATTTGATAAAATTACTTATGTTGGTAATGAGGTTGCATTAGCGAAATATTTGAATCCTTCTTTATTGAATACTGGTAAAAGAGGGGGAGAATATGTTCCGATATTTCCATTTGGATGTAATAACAGTCAGTATAATGCTGTAAAAAATGCGATGGAGAATCAGATAAGTGTAATACAAGGACCGCCGGGAACAGGTAAAACACAGACGATATTAAATATTATCGCTAATATATTGATGCAGGACAAAACGGTACAGATTGTATCTAATAATAATTCTGCAACTGAAAATGTATATGACAAACTGTCTTCGCCACAGTATAATCTGGGATTTGTTGCTGCAACATTGGGAAGTTCTAAAAATAAGAAAATATTTGTTGAGCATCAGGATTCATCTTATCCTGATTTTTTAACTTGGAAAATGTCTGAAGAATTTGGTGAAATGCGTAAGAAAATATCAGAGCAATCCGCTAGGTTAAAAGAATTTTTTGATAAACAGGAAAAACTTGCTTATTTAAGGCAGGAATTATCTCAATTAGTTACAGAACAGCAATATTTTAACCAGTATGTTGAAGAATCCGATGTTAATACAGATAATATAAAGTGCAAGAAAATGTTATCATCAAAACAATGGGTGATGTTATGGCAGGAGTGTCAGGCAATATCAGAGGAGAAAAAGACAATAGGATTCTGGTTTAAAATAAAGACATTTTTCAAGTATGGCATAACACACTGGAGTTTTTATAAGCAGGAATTTTCAAAGATAATTACAACATTTCAGGCTATGTATTATAAGGCAAAAGAAAAAGAATTATCTAAGCAGATTTCAGATATTGAGGGATATTTAAACGGTGTTGATAAGCATTTGCTTAACGATTTATGTGACAATTCAATGATTTTACTAAAAGACAAGCTGGCAAGAAGATATGAAGGGAACGACAGCCGGAGAGTATTTAGTGAGGATAATCTGTGGAAGGAATCCAATGATGTATTGAAGGAGTATCCGGTTATATTAAGTACCACATTTTCATCAAGAAATAGTCTGAATTCAGATGTGGTATATGATTATCTTATTATGGACGAGGCATCACAGGTAGATATTGCAACAGGGGCTTTAGCACTTTCTTGTGCGAGAAATGTGGTTATTGTGGGAGATACTAAGCAGCTTCCAAATGTTGTTACAGAAGATATGAGGGTCAGAGCAAAAGCTATATTTGATACATATAATCTGAAAGAAGGATATCAGTTTACAAAGAGCTTTTTGCAGTCAATTCTGGATATTATGCCTGATGTAACACAGACATTATTGCGAGAGCATTATAGGTGTCATCCTAAAATAATTAATTTCTGCAATCAGAAATTTTATCGTGGTGAACTGATTATTATGACAAAGGATAATGGCGAAGATGATGTTTTGTCAGTGGTGAAAACAGTTGCCGGGAATCATGAACGAAATCATTACAGTCAGCGTCAGATAGATGTTATAAAAAATGAAATTATGCCTAAATATAATTTCAACCCGGAAGAAACGGGGATTATTGCTCCGTACAGGAATCAGGTTGAAGCATTGAACAGGGAGATAACAGATATTGATGCAGCTACCGTACATAAGTTTCAGGGCAAGGAGAAAGACAATATTATTATATCCACTGTAGATGATGAAATATCAGATTTTGCGGATGATCCGTATTTGATTAATGTTGCAGTTTCAAGGGCAAAAAAGAAACTGATGTTGGTTGTGACTGGAAATGAGCAGTCAAAAGAACACAATATAACAGATTTAATAGATTACATTCAGTATAATAATTTTGAAGTTGTTGAGAGTAAGATTTATTCAATCTTTGATTATCTTTACAAGCAGTATACTGAGGAAAGAATAGCATATTTGCAGAAATATAAAAAGATATCAGAATATGACTCTGAGAATCTTATGTATTCATTGATACAGGAAATAATTGCGGATAATAAGTATTCAAGTTTAGATGTTATTTGTCATTTTCCATTGAATATGCTGATTAAAAATCCTCAACTATTAAATGACAGAGAGTGCCAGTATGCAATGAATCCTGCAACACATCTGGATTTTCTGATTTACAACAGAATCAGTAAAAAGCCGGTTTTAGCGATTGAAGTTGATGGATATGAATTTCATAAAAAGGATACCGTACAGGCTTCAAGAGATTTATTAAAGGATCGCATAATGGATTTGTATGAAATTCCATTATTAAGATTTAAGACTAATGGCTGTGGTGAAAGAGAAAAGATTGTAGGAATGTTAGATAAGCTGGTTGGATAGTCGAGAGGAAATAATCCTATTATAGTGGAGATATCGTACTAAACTTTGAAAGTTTGGTACGATTTTTATATTTATAAGAAAGAGAATGCTCAAAAAGGATTAAAATATTATTGTAGGGAACTTCTTGTAGATTAACAGAAAAATAGGTAAAATATTTTAGTTAAGTTAAATATAAAAATAAATGAGAGTCACCTTAGAGTGGCTCTTATTTTGTATATTTTTAATAAACAGTATATAACAGTTGACAACACACATCAACTGTTATATACTGTTTATTGCAAAGGAGAAAAGAAAATATGCATATTATATTAAATCATTCTTCCATGGTTCCGATTTACGAACAGCTTATGGAACAGATAAAGTCAGAGATTATCCAGTCTGTATTAAAAGAGGGAGAGGTGCTTCCGTCTGTGAGGACGCTTGCAGGGGAGCTTCGCATCAGCGCACTGACCGTAAAGAAAGCCTATGACAAGTTAGAAGAGGAAGGTTTTGTTACGACTGTTCACGGAAAGGGAACGTATGTGACCGCTTCGGATAAACAGCTTGCATCGGAGGCGAGGAGACTCGCAGTGGAGGAAGACTTTGACAAAGCCATTGACCGGGCAGTGGCAATTGGCATGAATAAAGAAGAAATCTTAGAGGTTGTAAAGCTTATACTTGATGAGAAATAGAAAGGCGAATTATGATAACAATGCAGAATGTCCGAAAGAAATATAAGGACTTTGAACTGGAACTATCTTTGGAAATACCAGAGGGGAGAATTACAGGGTTTGTAGGAAAAAACGGCGCAGGAAAAAGTACGGCAATTAAACTGATACTTGGACTGGTAAAGCCGGATGCTGGAAAGATTTGTGTGTTTGGTAACGAAGGTGGAGAGCTTCCGGCTGCGGTAAAGCAGAAAATCGGAGTATCTTTGACGGAGTCGGGCTTTAGTTCACAGTTTACGGTGGAAGATGTCTGGCATATCCTTGCTAAAATGTATCCTGATTTCCAGAAGGATTTTTTTGACCAAAAATGTGATGTGTTAAAGCTTCCTCGGAAGAAGAAATTAAAAGAATTTTCCACCGGTATGAAAGCAAAACTGAGGGTGTTGACGGCAATCAGTCATAAAGCCGATTTGTTGATTTTAGATGAGCCGACAGCAGGACTTGATGTGGAAGCACGAAATGAAATACTTGATTTGCTGCGTGAATATATAGCGCAGGATGAGAAGCGCACAATATTGATTACATCGCACATTTCCACAGATTTGGAGTCACTTTGTGACGACATTTATCTCATTCATGACGGAAAAATTATTTTGCATGAGGATACAGATGTTATTTTAGAGCAGTATGGCATTTTAAAGGTGGATGAGGAGCAATATAGGACATTAGACAAGACAGCAGTCATAAGAGCGCAGAAAGAAACCTATGGTTACGCCTGCTTTACTAATGACAGAAGATTTTATCAGGAAAATTATCCGCAGATTGTGGTGGAGCATGGTGGAATTGATGAATTAATTCTTATGATGACGGGAGGGTACAGATAATGGCAGGTTTAATAGAAAAAGATATCCGGTTAATGAGGTGTAATAAACAGGCAGTAATTCTCCTTCTTATCATTGGAGTGGTGATAGGGTTACAGAACGAAGCAGTTATCCTGGGGTGGCTGCCGTTTGCAATTAGTATTCTTCTGATAAATACAGTTACCTATGACGAGCTTGATAAAGGATATGGATTTTTGATGACTTTGCCGATTGATGCAGAAATGTATGTGAGGGAAAAGTATATTTTCTGTCTTACAGGAGGAACGGTTTCATGGCTTGTGGCAGCGGGACTTTACATAATCTTGGAAATGAGACAACAGATGCCGATAGACATGACTTCCCAGATTCCTATGGTATTGGTGTTCCTGCCGGTTACGGCATTGTTGATTGCATTATTGATTCCGCTGCAGCTAGTATCCGGAGTAGAAAAGAGCAGAGTAGTCATTTCGGGGGTATGCGGTGTAATGGGAGCGTCTGTCATTGCATTTGCGGAGCTGGTAAAGACAAATGTATTAAGTGCATTTTCGTTTTTGAACCAGATGAATGGCTGGATACTTGCAGGAATTGCAGTGGTGGTGACAGTACTTCTCATTTTGCTCTCTTATGCAATTAGTGTGTGGATTATGGAAAGAAAAGAATTTTAGAAAATATATAAGCGGGACATTCATAAAAGAGTGCCCCGCTTATTAACGCATATTAGAAATTATCTCCATTCCATCCCCAGTTAGAAACAGCCTGATATTTTACATATACATGATCTGGTGCAATTCCAAGAACATCTTTAAAAATGTCACATATCTGGCCAGTCAGTTTAGAAAAGGCAGATGGGTTCTCACTGCCATAAACGCTGACCTCGACCATAGCTATAGGCTCGGCATTGCTTCCTCTGAAGTAGAGCTTGTAGTCAGGTTCAAAGCCGACCATGAGCCAGCTTTCTGACTTGCCGGGAATTGTCTGGATAGCCTGACCTAAACGTATTTTGATTTCAGATTCCTGTGCTTCTGTAAGAGAAGTGCTTATCTTAGAATTGATAAATGGCATATGTTACCTCATTTCTGCGCCATAGGCGCGTGTATTTATGTGATGATTATAGCACTTTACATATGTCAAAGAAATATATTAATTGTCAGTGCCTTCTTTGATGCCGTGGCGCTCTGTATATCCAGTCAGGATAAGTGTGAGCGCACCGTCGCCTGTTACATTGCAGGCTGTTCCAAAGCTGTCCTGAAGTGCAAATATTGTAAGCATAAGGGCAGTTCCAGTGTCGTTAAATCCAAGCACGCCGGTAATAAGTCCGAGCGAAGCCATAACTGTTCCGCCAGGTACGCCAGGTGCGCCGATTGCAAATATACCGAGAAGCACGCAGAACAGAATCATAGTTCCGGCTGATGGAATAGTGCCATACAAAATCTTTGATACAGTCATGCAGAAAAATACCTCTGTCAGCACAGAGCCGCATAAATGTATATTTGCAAACAAAGGAATTCCAAAAGAGACCATGTCCTTTCTCAAAACCTTTGATTTGCCGGCACACTGGAGTGCAACTGCGAGTGTGGCAGCAGATGACATTGTTCCAATTGATGTAAGGTATGCAGGACCGTAATGTCTGATTACTTCAATCGGGTTCTTCTTAGAATACAATCCTGCGATTGTGTAAAGCAGAGTCATCCAAATGTAATGTCCGATTAATACAATAATTATAATTTTCAGGAACACAGGAACCTGCTTTGTTATTGAACCTTCGTATGAGAGTCCGCAGAAAGTAAGTCCAATGAAAAATGGAAGAATCGGTATCATGATTCTTGAAACTATCGCAAGCACGATTTTCTGGAATTCTTCAAGCAGGTCAGAGATTAACTCAGCCTTTGTCCATGCCGCTGCGAGTCCGATCATGATAGAGAACACGAGAGCACTCATAACAGGCATAATCTGCGGAATCGACAATTCAAACACTGCCGCAGGCAGTTCCTTCAATCCATCCGCTGTAGATGAAATTGACAAATGTGGTATCAGCGCATATCCGGCAGCAGTCGAGAACAAAGCTGCTCCGACAGATGAAGAATATGCGATAGTTACTGCAATAAGAAGCAGCTTAGACGCATTTTTACCCATCTGTGTAATCGAAGGTGCGATAAATGCGATAATAATCAGCGGAATGCAGAAATTAATAATCTGGTTAAGAATATATTTCAGCGTCACCACAATATTTAATATGGCCTTTGAAAATGCATTGCCATCCGTCGAACTGAGCACCAGCCCGATAACAACGCCAGCCAGAACACCTACCATCAGCTTGAACGGCAGGCTGTTCCAAAAATTAGTTTTCTTCATTAAATAAATCTCCTTCATTTGTTTGGTTAAGAAAAATTATAATATATGGGATTGGAAATAACAATGGAAAGGTTTGGGGGATGGGAGAATTCCAAAATGTAGCTATTAAAAGTTGATTATATTAATTATCAATTATTTACATCCCAAAATGTAGAAATTATATATGTATATTATAATAAGTGACATTAAAAATCAAACAAAGTTTTTTAATCCAAATTGATAATTTATATTGACATCTTAAATCTAAAGTAGTAATATCCAGATATGAACTACATAATTAAGCAAAAGGAGGTGATACAATGATACAGCTATCTTTAGAATTTCAACTTGAAAAGCCACAGTTACCGCTGGAATATGAGAGATTGATGGTTAGTTTCTTAAAAGCAGCAAGCAGGAATTATTCGGAAGATATGTTTGAGCGATTATATAATAAGGAGCATTCAATTATTAAATCATTTACATTCAGTACATATCTGCCAGGTGCGGTATTTAAAGGTGACACTATATTTCTTAGGGACAACAGATTTAAAGTGTTTTTTACAGATGCTGATATGGGACAGACTATAGAATGGTTTAACGCTTTTCAACTTATGAGATACAAGCAGTATCCTGTCAGTGGCAATTCTATGAAATTGATTTCAATAAGGTCAAAGAATCGTAAAGATATTGTTGATGATGAAATTATTGTAAAGATGCAGAGTCCATTGATTGTAAGACGGCACGACAGTGTGACTAACAAAGACATTTATTATACATATGCAGATGAAGGATTTTCAAAGGCATTATGTGAAAATGTAGAGATTTTCATTCAGAAAATGGAAATCGGGGTTGATACAGAAGGATTATCAATAGAACCTGTCAAAGCAAGAAAAGTAGTAGTTAACTGCTTTGGAAGAAAGGTTGATGCTAACCTTGGAATATATAAGCTTAGCGGTAATTGCGAGCTGCTTAATATTCTTTATCAGGCAGGGCTGGGTGCCAGAAGATCAGAAGGTCACGGTAAATTCGAAATATTACTATAATTTTAGGAAAGGAGGGACAGAATGTGGGTAAATATCTGGTAACTATGGGAGATTTCCTGAAAAATGCGGGGATAGTAGGTCTTAACTATATGCTGGATATGTCAGATGCAGAGAGCGGAAAGGATTATGGCATAAAAATGCAGAACAGACCGGTAGATGGGCTTGAACTGTATGAGCAGGGATTATGGCTTGACGAGGATTTCGTGCAGCAGTGTGACTGGACTGGAATGTATTTTGATGCCTGTGTTAACTATTATGGAGATTTTACAGTATATAAAGGAATATTAGACAGAATTAACAAGATTATATGCAAAATTGATAATGACCAATGGAATCCGGACAAGCTGGTTAAAGAAGATAAGGAAGATATCAAGTTTATAAATGACAAGCTTTTGTCCAATAGTTATAAGGCTGGATTTGAAAATATAAGAAACGAAGTTGATGGGTCTGAGATATATGTGAATCTTCAGCAAAATAAATTAAATGCGAAATCAACATCACAAGAACTAAAACAGAGGCTTGAAGGTATCAAGAACTTTATAATGCAGCCAAAGTGTAAAGAAACATTTGTAATGAAGAGCGTCATATATAACTATATTAACCGTTTCTGGGATGGTAAATGTTTTCTGCTAAGAGCTAATGCAAAGAAGGACATGCGTATATTGTTTGAACAGGATTTTACAAAACCATTTAAAGAATATATCAGGACAAATCATGATAAAGATAAGGATATGTGTATAGACTGTGGAAGACCAATGGGAAACAAGGAACGTGTTTCTATTGCTTTTATGAAGGATATGGCAGATGATCTTGCAAGAAAAAAGTCTGCATTCTGGAATTGTAAAGTAGATGCCTTTTTGTGTCCTGCATGCGCATTTGTATATGCTGCCAGTCCGCTGGGATTCACACTTTTAGGACAGCGCTTTGCATTTATGAATACTAATTCATCAATTAATCAGTTACTGGCTTCTAATAGCAGGAGTGGAAAGATTGTGACAGAGGCAGAGAAAAAAGAAGCTGAGCGATATACACAATGGTTTGCCAGAATGTTGAAGCAGTTGATGGATTGTAAAATTGAACAGCTTAACAATATTCAGGTTATTTTAAAGGGAACAGATGAGAAGGATAAATATATCTTTTCTGTAATAAGTAATGAAGCACTTCAGACATTTAATGATGAAAAGGTAAGAAAAGCTTTAGAGTATTTAGGAGAATATCCTTACACAAGAATTGGAGCAGATTATCTTAATATATACGAAAATGTAGTTATGAATATTCTGAAACATAGAAGTCAGGAATTGCTTCTAAAGAAAGTGCTAAAGAATAATCTTGATTCTGATAATGCGGGACAGATAGTAACTGCTTATTGGATATATGTTGTAATGTTGTATAGTGCATTTGTTAAGAAAGATAAGGATTTGCAAGGAAATGGAGGTAAGGTTATAGAAATGGGAAGTATAACAGTAATGGATAGTGGTTTTGCTTTAAGAACTGCCATATTGTCTTCAAAAGGGGCAAAGGATGATGAATGTATCAAAGGAACAATATATCAGCTTCTTAATGCATTATCTACGAGAAATACAGGAAAATTTCTGGATATTGTAATGAGATTATATTGTACCTGTAAGGTGCCAGCTGAAGTGGGACAGGCTGATAAATTAGTTATTCCAAGAGAGTTTGTATATATCCAGAAAAATCAGGAGTTATTTGAAGAATATGGATATGCATTTGTTTTGGGATTAAAAGGATGCAGACAGAATAAGAAGAATGAGGAGGTTATTTAGATGAGTAAGAACGGATTGACAATGACAATAGTATTTGTTGCAGAGAGTGCGAATTATGGAGAAGGATTAGGTAATATTTCTAATATTAAGAAAATGACAAGAGGTAATGCATGCCAGTATTCATATATATCAAGGCAGGCAATAAGATACAATATTGTACAGCAGGCTGAGTGGGATAACACACCTGTCGAGGATAAGAGCGGAGTTGTACAGTTTGCTCCATCAGCTACTATTGAGGATTACCCAGAAATAGATTTATTTGGTTATATGAAGACAATGGCAAAGGACGATAATGCAAGGGGAGGCGCATCAACAAGAAGTGCAGTGGCTAGACTTAGCAACGCCATATCACTTGAACCATATCAGGGGGAGCTGGAGTTTCTTACTAATATGGGATTAGCTAAGCGCCAGAATCTTGACAATGGTATTGCACAGAGTGAAATTCACCGTTCTTATTATGCATATACAATTTCAGTGGATCTTGACAGGGTTGGAATTGATGGAGAGATTAATGTATCAAAGGAGGAAAAAGCTAAAAGGGTTAAAATACTTCTTGAAACCGTTCAGTATCTTTATAGAGATATACGCGGCAGGAGAGAAAATTTATCTCCATTATTTATCATAGGTGGTAACTATGAAAGAAAGAATCCGTTTTTTGAAAATATAGTTAAGATTGATAATAATATGATAAATGTTGATACATTGGTAGAAATGAAAGAAAGCAGTGAAGATCTTGAAAATTCTACAATAGTAGGAGTAACATCAGGAATCTTTAATAATGACAGTCAGATTAAGGAAAAACTTGGGGCTGTAACAATAGCAGAAGCATTTGAAGAGTTTAAGAAGAAAGTGGATGAGTACTATGCATAGAGCAATAAGACTGGATTGTTTTCAGAATCTTGTTAATTATAGAAAACCGAGCAGTTTTATAATTAAAGAGACCTATCCTCTTCCACCATATTCAACAGTAAGTGGAATGATACATGCCACATGTGGATTTAAAGAGTATCACAAAATGAAGCTGAGTATTCAGGGCGATAACAAAGGGACTATATCTGATCTGTATACACGCTATTCATTTTCAGCAGGTGCCAGATATGAAGAAGGCAGGCATCAGATATGCGTAAAAGATGGCGATAATTATGGAATATTTAAGGGAATAGCCAATGTTGAACTGTTATGTGAATGCAAGCTCATAATACATATTGTGCCAGAGGATGAGGCTGATTTTGAAATAATATATCAGGCACTTAAGAATCCGCCAACGTATCTGTCTCTTGGAAGATATGAGGATATTATAGATATAAGAGATGTCAGAATTGTTTCATTAAAAGAAGATGAAGAAGTACTGACTAATCATGATATGTATATTCCTGTGTCTTACATGGGGGAAGAACCTGTTGAAGCAACTGTTTATACATTGAATAAAGAATATGAGATAACTAAACAGGGGTTAAGGAGATGGAAGTCTGAAAAAGAAGGTGGAAGAGTTAAGGCATATTACTGCCCGCCTCATAAATGCCTGGAAAGAGCGTATGTAGATGATACGGATGATGAAGATGTTGTAATATTTGCGTGATGAGATTTTATTAATAGTTACATTGTGGATTTAAATGTATGGAGGGGTAGATGGAATATTTTGCAAAGTCAGTTCCGAATGGGGGTTCTAAAGAAGAACAGGTGACATTAAAACAGCATCTGGATGATACAGTTAAATGTGCACAGGATTTTTTTGAAAAATTCGGACATTATTTTACAGAAAAAGAAAAAGCAATAATAATAGAAGCATGCAGAGTGCATGACCTGGGAAAGGCAAACATTGTTTTTCAATCTAAGATAAATAAAGAGCTGGATGTAATAAAGACTCAGGAGATACCACACGGATTTTTAAGTGCAATGACTACATCGCCTGAAGAATTTAAGAATCATATACCAGAAGCAGATAATGATGATTATAAAGCTTTCTATACAGCAGTATATCATCATCATGTCAGAGAAGATAAAAACGGTGATGATATAATATTAAATTTCTGTAAGAAATACTATAACCCATATATAAGGGATTTTTTAAATGATGAAAGTATCAAAGCTAAGGTTTCGGGTATAAATAAATATCTTCTGTTCAGAAATACAGGCAGCATATCGGGAAACAAATACATCATGAGCTGTTATGATAAGAATGAATATTTGCATGAATGGCAGGAATTCGTGCTAATCAAAGGTCTGCTGAATAAATTTGATTATACAGTGAGTGCTGGTTATACAGAAGCAGAGGATTGTTCTGATTTCACAACAAAATATCTTAAAACATCTATAGAAAACATTTTTCAACAGCATGGATTAAGACTAGTTCAGGAGTATATGAGAGATAAATGTGATAAGAATCTTGTTGTGGTTGCACCAACTGGAATGGGAAAAACAGAGGCATCATTATTATGGCTTAATGGTGAAAAGGGATTTTATACATTGCCATATGTAGTATCATCGAATGCAATATATGAAAGAATAAGAGACAGGTATGAATATAAGGACGTGGCAATACTTCATTCAGACAGTATGCACTATTATTTTGAAGACCAGGTAAACGAAACAGATTCTGATGGATATGAAAAATATCAGAAAGCAAAATTATTATCTCAGCCGCTTACTATATGTACAGTAGATCAGTTGTTTAAGTTTGTGTATAAGGCGTTGGGAACAGAAATATTTGCAGCTACATTGAAATATTCTAAGATAATTATTGATGAGATACAGGCATATAGTCCATCAGTAATAGCAGCAATAATATATGGATTAAAGATAGTGACTGATATGGGTGGGAAATTTGCCATAATAACAGCAACATTTCCACCGGTATTGGGAAGTCTTATGCATAAATATGGATTGATGGCTGATAATCAGTATGAATACAGGGATTTTTCTGCATTATCGAATCTTAAAAGACATTGGATAGATATAAAAGATGGCGATATAGAAATAGATAGGGTTGTAGAAGATAGCTATGATAAAAAGGTTCTTGTAATATGCAATACGGTAAAAAAGGCACAGCAGATATATAAAAGCCTGACCGAAAAAACAGATAATGTTCATCTTCTGCATGCACGATTTACCAAAGAACATAAGAGAATGCTGGAAAATGAGATTATAAAGTTCTCAGATAGTGAAAATGAAACGGGAATATGGGTAACAACACAGTTAGTTGAGGCAAGTCTGGATATTGATTTTGATGTGTTGTATACAGAGATGAGTACGGCTGATAGTTTGTTGCAGAGAATGGGAAGATGCAACAGGAAAGGTCGGTATATTCCGGATAAGGCCAATATACATATATACATTAATGCAAATGGAGTAGGAGTCAGCCGGGCTATATATAATCGTGAGATATACACTCGTTCTGTTGAGTGTTTAGAAAAATATATTGGCAGAGTTATGACAGAATCAGACAAATCTGAATATATCAATAAAGTATACTGTACAGATGAGATAAAGGATACGGATTATTACAGGGATATAGAGAAGTTTCTTGCAATGTTTAAAGAACTGACACCAGCAGAATACAGTAAAAGTGAAGCTGATGAAAAATTCAGGGATATTAACAGTATTAAAATTATTCCTGATGACGTATATGAAGATAATCGTGAAGTTATAAGCGAGTGTATTGATATAATGCATAGCTCTGATGCTGATAGAAGAGAGAAGAATGACGCAAGAACAAAGCTGGATTCATATGTGATTTCTATACAGTTATATGCTTATAAGAAATATCCGGATGGGATAGATCGTGATGTAATATATGGTAGTGATATTCATAGATCATGTATTATGTACGATTTCAATGTTGTGGATTTAACAGGAGCAGGGTTAGTTTTAGGCGAATATGAAAGAGATATATTTGTCTGAATATTCATACGATAGGAGCATTTTATGGAAGAAAGAATAACAGGAGTGATGATTTATTATTATTTCGTGTGCTCAAGAAAGTTATGGTATTTTTGTCATCAGATTAATATGGAAGATGAGAATGAAAATGTGCAGCTTGGAAAATTACTGGATGAAAACAGTTACAAGCGGGATGATAAGCATATTGAAATAGATGGCATTATTAATATTGATTTTATTCATGAAAAAAATGAACTTCATGAGATAAAGAAGAGCAAGAGTATAGAAGAGGCTGGAATATGGCAGGGTAAGTATTATTTATATTACCTGAAAAAAAGAAATGTGGATGGACTTCATGGCGTGATAGACTATCCGCTGCTGAAGAAAAATGTTGATGTAGAATTGTCGGATGAGGACTGTAAAAAACTAGATGATATTATAAAAGAAATCATTAGTGTGAAGAATCAGGAGTATCCGCCGAAGCTGGAAGAGAAAAAAATATGCAAAAAATGTGCATATTATGATTTGTGTTTTATATAGACAGAAGAAGGTGATGATAATTGAAACAGAGTTTTTATGTGTATAATAATGGGGATTTAAAACGCAAGGATAATACATTACAGTTCACTGCTTATGACGGAGAAAAAAGAGATATTCCAATTGAAAGAATTTCAGATATATATGTAATGTCTGAAATGTCGTTTAATACGACATTTCTTAATTATATATCGCAGTATGGAATACCTATACATTTCTTTAATTATTATAATTATTATTCAGGAAGTTTTTATCCAAAGGATGGAAATCCGGCAGGTCAGTTGCTGGTTAAGCAGGTTGAACATTATGTGGATTATGATAAGAGATTGGATATTGCCATAAAATTTATACAGGCGGCAGCAGATAATATATATAGAAATCTCAGATATTATAATGGCCGCGAAAAAGATGTCTCGGAATATATGAGGGATATAGATTCACTTCGTGGAACTCTTTGTAAAGCAAGGACAATAGAAGAATTGATGGGAATTGAAGGAAATATAAGAAAGAGATATTATGCAGCATGGAATGTGATTGTTAATCAGGATATACAGTTTGATAAGCGTGTTATGCATCCGCCAGACAATATGATTAATTCATTGATTTCATTTGTTAATTCCCTGGTGTATACGCGTTTATTAAGCGAGATATATCATACACAATTGAATCCAACGATAAGTTATCTGCATGAACCGGGAGTAAGAAGATATTCATTATGTCTGGATATATCGGAAGTATTTAAACCATTGATTGGAGACAGATTGATATTTTCGTTGTTAAACAGAAGACAGATAACAGAAGACAGCTTTACAAAAGAACTTAACTATCTTCATCTTAAGAAAGAAGCTTCTAAACTTATTGTTTCAGAATTTGAGAATCGTATGAAGAAAACGATAATGCATAAAGAATTGGGAAGACAGGTGTCTTACCAGTATCTGATGAGGTTAGAAGCATATAAGCTTATAAAGCATTTAATAGGTGAGAAAGAATATGAAGGGTTTAGAATATGGTGGTAGTATATGTATATCGTACTTGTATATGATGTTAGTAAAGATGAAAATGGGCAAAAAAGATGGTCACATATTTTCAAAATCTGCAAAAAATATCTGACGCATATTCAGAATTCTGTCTTTGAAGGAGAAATATCAACAATTCAATTAGAAAAATTACGGGGTGAGTTGAAACCACATGTTAATACTAATCTGGATTCAGTCATTTTATTCAAAAGCAGGAGTGAAAAATGGCTGGATAAAGAATTTTGGGGTAAGGAAGATGATTTGACGAGTTTCATAATTTGATTGTCGACCAAAAATAGTGTAAAATATGCACAGAGTCGACAATGGTGATATTGCTATGCTTCTGGCATATTCAGGGCATAAAGTATTAGTAATCTGTTGGCGGATTTAAAGGGTAGACAGAATAATGCTTCAGAGTTGAGAAACAGAGAGGCTTTAATAATTACGGGAATTAATAGATACATAGTGGGATGTAAATGACATATAAATTATTTAAAACGATAGGTTGTAAGCGGAATTAATAGATACATAGTGGGATGTAAATGACGGAAACTTGAATGTCTTGCCGTTGCAGTGTCAGAATTAATAGATACATAGTGGGATGTAAATGACAGAGAAAAATCCAAGATACGGACGGACATAATTGAATTAATAGATACATAGTGGGATGTAAATTATTGTCAAAATGGCGTTGTACATGTGTAAAGATAGAATTAATAGATACATAGTGGGATGTAAATATATCTCCTCTGTAATTAATCAGACAGGAAAAGATAGAATTAATAGATACATAGTGGGATGTAAATATATCTGTATTAGTTGTTGTGTTTGTTGTTGTTGTGGAATTAATAGATACATAGTGGGATGTAAATTTATCAGGCATCCTTGATATTTCAAATGAGGTTTGAATTAATAGATACATAGTGGGATGTAAATGTTTCTAAGTTCCTTAACATTTGGATCACTGGTATCTGAATTAATAGATACATAGTGGGATGTAAATTAGACAACCTTAGCAACAGCAGGAAGCCCGTTAGCGAATTAATAGATACATAGTGGGATGTAAATTTCAAACGCAATATTATGTATAAAGCATATTGCCTGAATTAATAGATACATAGTGGGATGTAAATGCATTTGAACAGGTAGGAAAAGCAATCGCAGAAGCAGAATTAATAGATACATAGTGGGATGTAAATAGTGCAATATAATCATTTTCATATTCATCATTAGGAATTAATAGATACATAGTGGGATGTAAATGTGTATGCTTCTGCGCCAATGCCTAATTTATTGCCGAATTAATAGATACATAGTGGGATGTAAATGAAGAAAAATGTTGCTTTTGATGAAAAGAAATTCTTGAATTAATAGATACATAGTGGGATGTAAATACCATTGTTAGACGGGAGGCTTGCCGGAATCCTTTTGAATTAATAGATACATAGTGGGATGTAAATGCTGAAATATGGATAATATTAATCGGCTTAGTTAGGAATTAATAGATACATAGTGGGATGTAAATGCGTTATAGAAACGCTTTTATTAATACTGTTAATATGAATTAATAGATACATAGTGGGATGTAAATTACAATAAAATAAAGAAAGTCAAATCTATTAATCAGAATTAATAGATACATAGTGGGATGTAAATTAGATTATTGATAGAAGTAATTGCGGTCTGTAAAAGAATTAATAGATACATAGTGGGATGTAAATTTTGACAATGATTACGGTATTGATGACGGTGTTGTGGAATTAATAGATACATAGTGGGATGTAAATAAGCTTATATAATTTATACCACTTCCGTAATCCTTGAATTAATAGATACATAGTGGGATGTAAATAAAGCAGACAAGGAAACACCGAAAGAAAATAAGTTCGAATTAATAGATACATAGTGGGATGTAAATTAGTTTAGCGTGTGGTTATTGTGTTAATTACGCAGAATTAATAGATACATAGTGGGATGTAAATAAAGACAAAGCAAGAGGAACTCAAAACAAAGATTGGAATTAATAGATACATAGTGGGATGTAAATGTTATTGACAAGCTGTGCATTAACTCCACTGTTTAGAATTAATAGATACATAGTGGGATGTAAATGTCCGTCAGAAGTATCTTTGTAGCCGCTTTGTCCGAATTAATAGATACATAGTGGGATGTAAATTTTTCTATCAGTCGAGGGCGGGGCGATGGCACTCATGAATTAATAGATACATAGTGGGATGTAAATTAGTAGTAGTCCATAAACCACTCACGCGATACAATGAATTAATAGATACATAGTGGGATGTAAATGATGAATACTATCACAGATGCGTACAGTGATGAAAGAATTAATAGATACATAGTGGGATGTAAATCAGGAAGCAATATATCGGGCTATATATAGGGGCATACGAATTAATAGATACATAGTGGGATGTAAATGTTTTAGAACATTCAATCCACTGCACAGCACACTGCGAATTAATAGATACATAGTGGGATGTAAATTCTACTAAGCTTGCAGAACGAACATATGCGGAAAGAATTAATAGATACATAGTGGGATGTAAATACATACACAGATGATAGCCTTGTTGATGAAACATCAGAATTAATAGATACATAGTGGGATGTAAATTTTGGAAGCAGCACCTTGGTTGTTGTGATTGCAAAGGAATTAATAGATACATAGTGGGATGTAAATATCTATGTTAATATCAATTGCTTCAGTATCAGCTAAGAATTAATAGATACATAGTGGGATGTAAATGAGGAAGTACAGCTTATTGCGCCAGAATTATTAATGGAATTAATAGATACATAGTGGGATGTAAATAGCTACTCGCTGCATTACTTAAGTTTTAGGAGGTACGAATTAATAGATACATAGTGGGATGTAAATACTTTCAGCTCCTCGGCGGCTGTATGTCTCACCGCCAATTATTAGATACATAGTGGGATGTAAATTTTACCTTCTGGAGAGCCGTACGCGCTCAGTTTCGGAATTAATAGATACATAGTGGGATGTAAATTAACTAAGTATTACAAAGATACATTAAACGGGGCAGTATGGAGATAACCAGCGGTGCATTTTCATATGGTAAGGTTATTAAAAAACCATAAATGAAATGACGAATTCTGGGTTAAGGACAATAGATTATGCAAGTGGAAGGACGAGCCGTATAGAGGTAGCAGCAAGACGAGCCATAATGACTGCAGTTACACAAGTCACGACAAAGGTAACAGAGCAGAAAATGGAAAAGCTGCATACGGATTATGTAGAAGTAAGTTGGCATGAGACAGCAAGACCTACGCATCAGGTATGGCAGGGATGAGTGTTTAAATGGAATAGAAATAATGATGCGGATAATAAAATTCAGAATATGGAAAAACAGAGTATATCTGTAGCAAGGAGGAAACAGGCACAAAGCTTAAGAAATGATTCTAAATATCAAGATACAATCAGGCAGAGGAAAGAAGAATGGAAGAAACGACATTCAGAATTTGATAAAGCTACTGCTAAGACAGAGATTAATAATATCAAGAGCCAGATTGCGGATATGCAGAAACAGATAAATGCGAGTCTTGAAAAAGAAAAGCCTCTTGAAAAGAAAGTATATATTGATGGAACTGGCACTGATGAAGATATGAGAATATTAAGGCAGTCTGCTACTGAAAGAAAGAAGATGCAGGAGCAGGTAGAAGTTCTTAATGGTGATATGCTTGATAAGCAGGAGGTTTACAAGAATGAAGCACAGAATAGGCTTATTAAAGCCGGTACAATTGAGGAAATAAAGCTATCTAAGAAAATGACACCTGATACAGTTGACGTATTGGAAGATACATTAACTAAGCTTAAGGACAAATATGGCATTATGCCAAAAGGTGTTGTATATAATCCGTCAAAAGTGCCAGATGCCACAGTTACATATAATTGGGTTGACGACAAGATATATATATCTAACAGATTCAATGATATTAACAACTATGCTGATATTGTTAATAAATCCGAAGATTCTCTTATAGAGTATAGAGAAAAGGCAGTTATCAATAAGGCTGAGGCAGAAATTGAGCTGAATACACAGCGTATGGCAGTCAGGGAGAACCTCATGGATACATTAACCCATGAATATGGTCATTTCATACATAGGCATGCTAACGCGGACTATGTTCAGAAGTCAAGCGTGTTTGGTGCAAAGGATTTAGGTGGTAAGCTCATTAACGGTGACTGGAAGTACGATATCAACTCATATTATTCTGCAAATGCTAAGATAGAAACTGCAAAAATAAGTAAATATGCAACAGAGAGTCCATATGAAGCATTCGCGGAAGGTTTTCTTGCTAAGGAAAAAGGACAGGAGATACCAGAGAGCATAGAAAAGGTTATTAAAGAGGCTAAGGTTAAGGCAGGAGTTAAAAATATTGCAAATGGACAAAAGAATGGTATATTAGGCAGCACAAAAGATGAAAGGATTTTAGATGTGCATCCTATTGGTAAGATAAATAAAGAAATATATAAATGTATCACAGATGATATACTAACAGATGAAGTTGTTATAACTAATAATCAGATTCAACATATTATGGACAGACACCCGAATGATTATGAAAGATTTTCTTCTTATTTTGGAGAAATTGTAAAGAATCCTGATTATACAATAGAGGCCAATAAACCTAATACTGCATTATTGTTAAAAGAAATAAAAGAAAATGATGAAATATTTAAAACAGTATTAAGATTGGTGGCATCAAAAGATAATCCTAATTATAAGAACTCAATTATCACATTTATGAAGATTGATGAATAAGAATGGAATCGTTTATTGAGAAATAAAACTATTCTTTACAAAAAAGAATAAAAGCTATATAATAGACATACAGTAAGGGAGAAACTATTTGAGGTGGAAGAATTCGTACGATCCACACGCCGATGGTAATGACAGGGGGAAACCCGAGAGATGCAGGAGAAGCGTACGCCTGCCAAATAGTTTCTCCATACTATATATAAGCAGTTAACAGCCACCAGTCACAAGATTGGTGGTATTTTTATACCCAAGTTGCACCGGTGCAACAGGAAGGGGTGTGTATGGCAGCAGAAGAATATCCAGATTTTGTGCAGACAACAGGGTATGGAGTAGATCATCTGGGGCTGTGTGGCATTAACTGTTATCATAATTTCTGGGATTTTATTCATGGTATATCAGTAATGCTTTATACAGATGATCAGTTGAATAGAATGAACAAACACATATGAGAAAATAATTAGGAGTAGATAAAGGCTACAAGAGCAAGAAAGTTTTAAATATATGCACAATGGGCTAAGTGCTTGCACCTTACTAAAAAGTTTGTAAATTATAAATAGAATTGAGGTAAGACAACATTATGATTAAGTGTTTTTTGTAGGGAACCATCCGAATGAAAAATATATTAAATTGGGGGAATGTCAATAGATGATGTTTGGCTTAAATTAGTACATTAATTATTTTGGAATTATACTATGTTATGAAAATATTGATTTTATAAATTGATTGTCGACTCATTATAGTGTAAAATATAAGCGGGGTCGACAATGGCTCTATTAATATGTTTAAGTTGAATTTATTCAAAATAGCATTAGAAATTTATGTATGAATTTATTAGGTCGACAAATAACTATTTTGGTTTTGAGATTTAAAGCTGTATAAAAACTTACGGGAATTAATAGTTACATAGTGGGATGTAAATTTTCTGTGCTGTAGTCAGCTCTAAAATTAACAGCGCGAATTAATAGTTACATAGTGGGATGTAAATAAAAATTATGGTGGTGTAGAAGAT
>OGMH01000446.1_pt1 | contig 24295 bp, 28 predicted proteins | sample 1573191 | NCBI WGS metagenome assembly OGMH01 (sample SAMEA2581978, study PRJEB24529) | metagenome | biome: Human gut stool | place: China | collected 2011 | reverse complement strand
ACTGAGGCCGTGGGTATCGCAGCCAATATGAGGCTGATTTAGGAAGACGATGTAGAACTTCGGCAAAGTAGCTACAGGTGGATGTGAGGTGACGTATTCCTCCATTTTCTTCCGTCCAAGTTCGATTACCTTCTCATCGTCACATCTGTTCATCTTTTCTTTATCAATATAGGCAATATGCCAGAAGACCAGATAACCGATGACGTACCTTTCAATGGTAACTTCTATCGGTTCGTTGGAACGCTTCATGGATTGAAGGCAGTTGTGGACATCCTTATCGATGATGCCCACAACTGCCCATGAGAGATTTATATAAGATATTGATGCTGTCATAATTTACATACGGTTTTTCTGGCTGTCTCCGGCTCCGGTTCCCTTATATTTGCTCTTTGTTGTATTGAACTTGTATCGCACTGTCATGCCGAAACTGCGTAGTGATTCCGGCTGAAGTATTGTAATTCGGTTACCGCTGTACATCAGTATGTCTGAGGATGAAGTATTGAAGATGTCGTTGGCTTGCAGTTGAACAGCCAGTTTTCCGTTCAAAAATCCTTTATATAAAGAAATGTTGACCGAACTACCGGGTTCAATTATACGGTAGCTGCTGTCTTCTCCTCGTGTGGAAGTCTCCAAATCTATATTCAACTGAAAATCCTTAGGTAAACTGAATGTATTGTTCCATTGGAAAAATCCGATAGGATTATTAAGGTTTCTGGGACCGTCCGGTGTATCCATCACAAACCATTGCTGGCTGTACATGGCTGTGAACTGCGGTGACCATATACCTATTGTCGGCGATGCTGACAAGGTGGCATTCAGCTTGTCCACCTTAGGAACATTGGTATGCGTGAACAGAGAAATGGAAGGATCTGCATCCGAATAGGATTGGCTTACCTGTATCTGCATATCCTTGATGCAACTGTAATTCATATTGAAATAAAGCCATTTCCATGATGCATTAAGTGACAGGGTATTCAGTATTGAAGAACGCAGAAGCGGATTTCCACTCTCGTATGTATATTTATTGCCATAGGTTACTGCACTTGACAGCTTATAGTAGCTTGGTCGTTCTATATTGCCTGAATAACTTATCATTAATTGGGTTTTAGCTATAGGATATGAAAGTGATATGGAAGGAAATACATTGTCATATTTACGGCTTTGCTCATCCATTCTTTTCCCGAATTCATAGTAGTCGGAATTCAGATGCTCATATCTCACACCCGCCTGAGCTTGCAACTGGCCGAAACTACGTGCGTACATAGCAAATGCGGATACAGCATTTTCCCTGATTTTGTTGTCGTTGTCAGGTATAATATTCTCATCGTTTACGTATTGGTTAATACGGCTGCTGTAGGTATATTCACTGCCTATGGAGAAGCTACCCTCCCATAACGGATGCTCCATTACAAGTTTGGCAGCATAAAGTTCATTCCTGTTTTTACCCAGTGTATGGATAGTGCTGTTTACTTCCGTATTGTCCGATTGTTTGACATATTCTTCAGCTACGATAGGATTATTACTATCCGACCACATTCCATCCATATTCAAATCCACATTCCAATCATTGAAATTGCCATTATAATAAGCATTTACGGTATGCCTGTTGTTTGTGGTTATTGAATTGGTGTTACTTTTACTTTCTTCTTCTAATAGATTATCCACATGAATGTAAGAATTCATATCCAGACACATCTCAATCTGAGGATTTCTGCTAAAATCATACCTTACACCCATCACATGATTTTCGTTGAACTGATAATTCAATGAAAGCATGGCAGCAATATCCTGCGTGTGAAACGGACTTTTCATATCCGAATTTTGTGTCCATACTTTATCAAGGTATGTTTTCTGTGTCAGTATCTTGTTCTCTTCAAACTTGTTGTCTCTGCCGAATAACATTCCTCCGAGATCAAAATCTCCCTTGCGGTAATTAAAGTTAAACTGGTCGAGCAAAGCAAGGTCATACTGGTATCCCACGTATGCACGATTGTTGAAACCGAATCCTTCTCCTTGTGTTTTCTTAGTTATGATTCGTACAACAGCTTTTACTGAAGCATCGTATTTGGCACCTGGATTACGAAGGACTTCAACACTTTTTATATCGTCGGACGACAGTTGGTCAAGTTCCGAACTGTTTCTCATTTTTCTTCCGTTGATGTAGATTTCAGCTACTCCGCTTCCGAAAACATTCACTGATCCGTCATCGGCAGACACCCCCGGTATTTTATTGAGCAGATCATTTCCTGTTCCGGCTTTTTCAAGTACACTTCCTGCAACAGTTGTAACCATTGCATTACCTTTTACGCGTGTTTTAGGTAAGTCTGCTTTTACAACAACTTCCCCCAATTGTTGTGCATCCGGTACGAGCTGTACGATACCGATATTGGCTGGAGATACTGGCTTACACACGGGCTTATATCCGATGGATAATATTTTCACTATCTGGTTTACCGATGTTGCCTCCAGTGTGAATGCTCCATCCTCACCGCTGATAGTTCCACTAACAAATGCCGAATCCGGCAAGGACAGTAGTACCACATTGGCGTAAGGCAAAGGCTGGCTGTTCTCGTCAATCAATTTTCCGCTAATGGTCTGTGCGGACAAACTGACAGGTAGTATGATACCAAAAAGTCCTAATAAGAATACTTTAATTAATTTCATTGTATGATAGCTTTTAGTTTTCTGCTGCAAAGTTCCATACTTCGCAAGACTTTTCCACTACCCTGTAGGGTAGTTCTTAACTCACTCACAAACGGAAGATGATATTATTTCAAACAGCAAAGGGAGACCCCACCATTTGTGTGAAGCTCTCCCTTTGCGTTACTTCTCATACAGCAGCAAAAACTCCATCTTCCGTCGCCGCTCTATCGAGCGGATTTTCCGCCCCTTGTAGTGGCAGTAGGATATATACTCCTTATAGATGTCCCTGTCACCGGCTTCCAGCTTTTTCAGCAGACGGCTTTTCGGATGTTTCCCATATCCGAGCAGAGTTCCGTGACCCACATTGTAACTGAGTACGGTCAGGATCAAGGCATCTTTCCCATACTTGCTGAACAACCTGTAACGCTTCTCCAAATCCCTTATCAGCAGTTTTTCCGCTTCCGCCTCCGTCATATCATAGGACAGTTCCTCTCCCGGAAGTTTACAATGTCCGTAACCGTAGTACGGATAATCAGAACGGTCATGGAGTCCTTCGTATTTCTTAATCAGCTCGACGGCTAACCCGGCCTTCGCTTCATCTTTGAACGAGGCGGGTGTCCCAACCGTACCCGTATTCTGCGCCGGCAGGCTGGCGGAAAAAGCAACCGCCAGCACCGCCGGGGCAAGCAGCCTTTTCATTACCCCTTTACTAATAGACATCTCCTTTCACCGTATTCAGCGTATCGTTCCCGGACGGAGCCTCTTCCGCATCCGAATCGTTGTTGAAGTCCGTTTCCCATTCAAAAGAGTTCCCGAAATTATCCTCCACCGTAATAGTCAGGCTCTGTGACTCGTCACACTCCGATGTGTAGTACAGGCGGAACTTCTCGTTCTCCAGCAGGTAACGGTCGTTGGGCTGGAACACCAGCCCGTTGTCGAGCTTCAGCGTACCTTCGCCGTCAAACTGGAAATATCGGATGGTATAGACTGCCCCGTCAAACTCGCCCTCACGCACCAGCTCGCAGCGGATTTCCGCCGTTTCACCCTTTGCCAGCTCCTTCGGTACGGGCATCGTTTCCACCGTAAACGGATAAGCCTGCGTCACGTCCAGCCCATCATCGCAGGCCGTCATGCCGATAGAAAGCAGTCCGGCGCAGAAGACTGCCAGCATTTTTACTGTATTTACCTTTACTCTTATTCCATCTTTAAGTCTGTTCATGTCCATAATCATTATAATTTTATTCCGTTGTTTTTTCCTTTCTTTTCGTTTTCCCGCCATGCCTGCCTTTCGGCAAGCATCTTTTGCAGATAGTCATTCAGGTCCTTGCAGCCGCCGTACAGTCCGGAGCAGTCCGTCACCTTTCCGCCGTACCGTGCACGCAGGGCTTCCAGCGTCCTCCGTCCGGCTTCATCATTGTCAAAGTGACATTGCAGCTTCCCGTAACCGTCCAGATGCCTGTATGCCTTCGTTAGGTTCGACACCGAGTTCAGCACGAGGTGGTCTTCACCGTTTCCAATTCCAAGCACACGTGCCGACAGATAGTCCATGAACCCCTCGTACAGGTTGCAGCTTGCCGAACCGTAAGCCAGCAGTGTCACATCCTTGGGCGGCAGGCATCCCTTGAAGAAGCGGTTGCGTATCTCATATCCGCCCCCTCCGTTACCGAATGCCACGGCAAAATACCGCTTCCCGTGTGTGGTGTAGTGTATCTCCCTGCATCCGCCGATGGCCACCCCCGACGATATGCCCCTTTCCTGCATGTAGCAGAGCAGCGCCCGGTTCTGGAGCGGCATCAGCTCCACGTCCTCAAAGGACGGCTCTACCGGCCGCCTCACTTCGCATGGGTGGTACACCTTCTTTTCCGGCAGCGGCATACCCGCCACTTCCGCCACATACCTTACCTGCGAGAGGAAATCCTCGCAATGGATGAACTCCCCGGCAAGGGCGAAGATGTTGCCGCCCTTGCCCAGTCCGTAGTCATACCACAGGTTTCGCTCCATGTTCACCTTGAACGACGCCGTGCGTTCCTCCCTGTACGGAGCCTTGTACCACAGCGCGTTTGTCCTGCGCTGCACGGGCGAATGGCCCAGCCGTGCGAGGAACTCCTCAATCGGTATCCTCTTCATTCTGTCTATTTCCGTTTCCGTACTCATGGCTTCATCCCCCGTTTTATCATCCTGTTCTTATGAGGCTGGTCATACTGGAATCGGCTGTTCTCCTTCGAGAAGCGGATAACCGTATCATTCATCACTCCTGTCGGTGTGGTGAACTGCTTCACCCGCAGCGGCTTGCCTTCATAGACCCGCTTTACCGTACCTGCATCGAATCTCTCACCGCAGGCCTTTTCCAGCAGATTCCCCAGCGTATATATGTTGCATCCGTTCCTGACCGCCTCCGGTATGGAGTCCGGCCTTGCCCGTACCACGTCCGGATACAGCTTTTCCGCCACGAGGCATATTTCCGGCGTGCGTCTGTCCGGCGGGATATGCAGGAACGACTGGAAACAGTCCTCTTCCATACCTGCCATATAGACCTTTTCCGTTTTGATGTCCTCACGTACGTTGCGGTGCAGCAGCGCCGCATTCCCCGATGTCCTGACTGCCATCAGTGCAAGTTCTTCCGTCTGCAGGTGCACGGGTACATACTGCAGGCAGTGCCCGTCCTTCCCGACAAGAAAACCGGCAATCTCCCTGTCCATGACTTCCGGACGGACAGTCGCCGCAAGATCCGTCATGTCCGTTCCTCCGGCTGAGTCCTTCAGGCATTCGAGTACCACGTCCGCAAAAGGCATGAAGCCGATGATGGCGCAATGCCCGTAATCGAGGTCGGGACTGGCGTTGAACGCTTCCCGGCACATCTCGCGTGTCTTCATTTCTTCCGGCACTATTCCCAGATTGTATCCCCATCCGCGCACTGCCTCCAGACAGAGCTGCGGGCTGCGGTATTCGTGCGGAACGTTATAGAAAGTCTCTGGCTTTTCCCGGACCTGGGCATGGTACTTCTCCGGTACATGCCATTCCTTTTTTATCGCTTCCTTTTTCATGATTGCCGTCAGTTGATAATGAACTTTATACCTATCCCGTACTCCGTGCGGCACACGCCCGTACTGCCGCCCCATAGGAAACGCTCCCTTACCGAAGCCGTCAGTGCGATGAAGTCCGCAAGATACAGTTCCATGTCCAGCGTGGCGGCGCAGCCATAGACGAAGCCGTCCCTGTTGTTCAGCCTTGCCCCGTCATACAGCGTCCTTTCTCCCCAGTTTACCGTCTCGTATCCGGCAAGGGCTGATGCCCCCGCATAGAAGAACACAGTCTTTTTCACATCCGACAGGAAGTTGTATTGGAAACCGCCCTCCGCCGTGAACTGTGCCACGGGAACATTCACGCTCCTGTACGGATGATTGGTCTGCAGGTATTCTGCCCCGTACACCCATTTGTTGCCGCCCCTTGCATAGCTCGACAGTGCGGCTCCCAGCCAGTATCCGTCCGCCCCGGTCATTCCGGCTTTCATCTCAATGCCCCGCATCTTCGGCAGGCATCGCTGGGCTTCCGCCCGTCCTGCAAGAAGGACGGACAGAAGCATTGCTAAAAACACCGCCTTGCCTTTCATCGTACACGCAGTTCGTTGATGGTTTCAGCCTGTACCAGGTCTTCGTTCTCCACGGTGAACGTCTGGTGACGCCCGCCGTTCTTCTCGTTCATTTCCACCACCAGCTGCTTGCCGTCGGGGATGGTGAACTTCTGCAGGCAGAACACCGTGCGCTCGGACTTTTTCCCGGCCACACGCACCGCATAGTTGTACGCGCGGAGCGGAAACAGCACCTGTTCCTGGATGGCGGTTCGTTTCGCCACCTTCTTGTCCACAATCTTGAACGTGATGTAGTCCACGTCAAACGGCACGTTGCTCTGGTTCTTTATCTCCGTGTGCAGGTACAGCAGGTCGTTGTGGACATATATCCCTTTCAGCAGATACTGGATGCCGAAACGCTTGCAGCCGATGTGCTTCACCTTGCGCTTGTTCTCCTTGTGCAGCGACTTCATGATGAGATGCACCAGCATGGGGCTTTCGCTTCCCAGTTCCTTCAGATAGATTTCCTGCGCGTTGTTCGGGCGGTTTACCGCATTGCCGTCATGAATAAAGTCCTTCATCTCCACATTGAGCAGCAGCGGTTCATCTGCGTATTTCACGTTGAATGAATAATAGGAGCCGTCCTCCGTGATGACGCTCATGTTCGTCTCCGTGCGGAAGTTCCTTACCGTCGCCTTTACGCGGATGACGTTCTCCGCACCGTCAGCCTTGCCCGCTATAAGGTTGGGAGAACCCAAGTCCACATAGCGCACTGCCGAGGGAAACAGGATATGCACCGTCTTGTCATACGTGACCTCCAGACCGTGCGGCGGTATCATGCGGTCAAACATCAGTTTCCTGGTCAGTCCGTGATACAGGTCGCCGTCCTCCTCCGTCTGCGGATAGACTTCCTTTACCAGTTTCAGCTCCTCCGCCTTTGTGGTGGCGGTGCTGTCGTTTTTCACTTCCTGTGCGTGTCCTGCACAGATAATGCCCGTCATAAGGGCAAACATCATCATTACTTTTCTGATACTCATTTTTACGTTGGATTTAGTGGTTGATAAAATTTGACTGTTGTTTTTTCTTTCGTCTCTTGCTGTCTATTTTTCCTGATAAAGCAGCACCCTGTATCCCGATTTCAGATGCACCCTTACCGTGCGCATCCTCTTCGATATATACTGCGAGACTCCCTGTATCACTCCCTTTCCCAGATCGGAGGCGAGCTGCGCCCCCGCATCGGTCGAGATGTTGATGCTGCTGCCGAGCGAACTGCCCATGTTCGCCCCGATTTCCTTTGCCGCGTCCGTTTCCATCGAGCCGGGCACAAAGATGCCCGCCTGTCCGTCGCTGTCGTACACCGCCAGTTCCACCGGGATGATGTTTCCCTGATATTCCAGCGAGCCGATGCCTATCTCCAGACGCTCACCCTGCAGGCGTGCCGTCCCCACAAGGGTCGTATTCCTTGGTATTGTCCGTCCAGACACCCGCATCGGCTCCAGCAGCCGCAGCCTTACCGTCTGTCCGTCCGTTACCGTCTGGTCGCCCTGTACGCAGGCTGCTATGGTGTTCTTTCCCGGTGCCTCCGTACTGCCGATGGCAGTGTGGAAACCGTAGTTCCTTTCGCCCCCGTAGTCCGCTATAAAGGCGGAATCTGTCAGGGGCTGCGGCAGGGCGGACACCGTTGACGGGCGCACGCCGCTCACTGCTTCAGCCTTCATTTTCTTTTCGCCGGCATTGCCTTCCGTCATTTCCGTCCCATCGGTCCGTGCGGTCTGCCCGGCATTGTTTCCTCCGTTCTGGTACTTCGCCGCCAGCTCGTACGACTTCTCCAGCAGGGCGACCTGTTCCTCCATCCTTGCGGGCTGTTTCTCCTGTTCCATGACCATGCGTTCCAGTTCGTCGATGCGCTGCCTGAGCTCCTTCTTCTCGGCGTCCTCCTTCGGCGGCTCATAGAACGTACCCAGCGAGGTGTTCAGCCGCTCGTTGGCGGCAGCCGAGGAGCGGATGCCTGTCTGTATTCCGCTTCCGCCCGTCTTCGGCAATGTTTCCGGTTGTGCCAGGCGGCAGTCGTCCGTTCCGTCTGCCGTGTCGTTCCAGAATGCGGACAGGTCGCCCACCATGCCCCGGCGTTCCTTCTTCCTGTTCTCCAGCTGCTGCTGTTCGTATGCCTTCGCCTTGTCGCCGATGATTCCGGAGTTTTCCGGCAGGGGCATGTCCGTGTTGAATCCCAGTCCCTGCCGTTCCTTTCCGCCGTCCTTCTGCGAGGGGGCAAAGATGAGCCACATGCATCCCAGAAAGGTCAGCACCATCAGCGGATAGACCAGCATCTTCTTTCTCCGCTGGCGCTGTTCCTCTGTCAGCGGTCTTTTCTCTTTTGTCTCATTCCTTTTCTGTTCCTTTTCCATACATCCTGTTTTTATGATAATGTTCATACGCTTCCTGCAAATCCGCTTTTTGCGGCAGTTCCGGTTTCTTCATGCGCCGTATCTCCATCGTCCCGTTTCCTTTTCCGAAGCCGGCAATGGCGGTGGCGGTCATGTACAGACAGCCTGCGGCAAAGGCGGCGGACATCACTGCCACCGTCGCCAGCCTTGCCTTCGGCGACAGTGCGTCCAGTCTCCTGTGCAGTTTTTCCCTGAGAACGGCAGCGCATTTTCCCGTCAGAATATTCATCTTTCCCATACGCCTATCTCTCCATGCTTCTGATGTCCCTGTTCTCCAGTATCGTGAATCCCTCTATGGTGAACCCGTTCGGATTGTCGTCCGAGCGGCTCGCGTTCAGCAGTCGGCAGGTCGTTACCAGCGTGCGCTCCGTCACGTTGCTTTCCCTGATGATCATCTGCCTTGCGTAGGTGCGTGCCTCGTAGGGGTAGCGGTCGAAGTTGCAGACCACGCTGTCCACCTGGAGCACCTGGTTGATGTTCCCCGCGATGATGCGGTTGTAGAATCCCTTTTCCGCAAAGTCGGCGTAGTAGTTGTACGCGCTTCTATCCGCCAGCAGCAGCGCACGCTTCACGTTGTGCTCGATGGCGCTTTTCTCCGGCGAGAGGGTGAAGAACAGCTCGTGGAAGCGGCGCACATGCTCCCTCGCTTCCGCCGGACGGTTCTGCGACAGGTCCTGCGAGAGGGCGAGCATCAGGCTCTTTCCCCCGTCAAGTACGTATATCTTCTGTCTCTGCGCTTCGGCGAAGCGGAAGGCGCATACCACCGAGCAGATGACGATGGCGGCACATACCGCCGTGTAGATGATTCCGAACAGTCGTATCTGCCGGAAACTCGTTTCTATGTTATTCAGGCTCTTGAACTCCATTCTTTCTGTTTTTTATGGTTTGTAAAATCATTTTGGTATGCTTTTCCGGGGTGGCACAGCAGCTATGCCAGGGTACCGCCCCGGTTATCAGGCTATTTTCTTTTCAGCAGCCGTCCGGCCTGTTTTCTGATGAACTTGCCCGTGCGTCCCGCCACGTTCCCGGCTGCCGCACCTGCCAGACTGCCGCCAAGGGCGCCCGCAGTACCGATGTTCTTGTTGTAGCTGCCCACTCCGCCACCGGCCTGGATTATCCATCCGGCTACCGTCGGGATGGTGAAGTATCCCACGATGCCGATAACGAGGAACACGATGTACACCCCGTTGCTCGCCTCTACCGAGAAGTTCGGGTCTGCCTGCATTGCCTCGATGTCATTCTGGAGCATCAGTATCTGTATCTTCGCCAGTATCGTGCTGAACAGGTCGGAGACGGGCAGCCACAGGTAAATCTGTATGTAGCGGCTGAACCATGCCGAAAGTGTGGAGTGGAATCCGTCCCATACCGAGAAGGCGAAGGCGACGGGTCCCAGTATCGACAGCACCACCAGGAAGAACGTCCTGAGCGTGTCGATGACAAGGGCGGCAGCTGCGAACATCAGCTCCAGCAGCTCGCGGAACCAGTCACGCACGCTCTTCTTGATGTTGTACGCCGCACGGTCCATGTACATGCCCGTCATGGTGATCATGTCCGACGGCGACCAGCCCAACTCGTCTATCTGGCGGTCGAACTCCTCGTCCGAGGCGAGATAGGCGGTTTCCGGGTTGCGCATCATCGCCTCGTATTCCAGCCTGTCTTTCTGTTCCCTGTACTTCTCCATGTCAAAGGTCTGTTCCTCCAGTATCGAGTGTGTCCCCTGTACGATTACTCCCAGAACGGAGTTCATCGTCCCCAGCACGATGGTCGGGAAGAAGAGGATGCACAGTCCGATGGCAAACGGCCGCAGCAGCGGGTACACGTCTATCGCCTCGGCACGGGCGAGCGACTGCCACACGCGCACCGCCACATAGAACAGGGCGCCCAGTCCGGCAAGCCCCTTTGCCACTCCTGCCATGTCCGAGCAGAGCGGCATCATCTCCTCATACAGCGAGAGGAGTATCTGGTGCAGGTTGTCAAACTCTCCCATAGGCTACCAGTATTTTTCGTTGGAGTTCCCGTAGAGTGCCATCACCCGGTCCATGTCGTTCTTCTTTCTCGCCCGCAGGTACGACACCGATATGGTCTTGTTCGTGTAGTAGCGCACGAGGTTGCGGTAGTTCATCAGGCTGCGGTAGGCATTGTCTATGACGGCGAGCCTTTCCGCATCCGTCAGTGACATGCCCGTCACGTTCACCACATTCTTCAGGTCCTGCAGCACGTCCGAGCTTTCGTCTATCAGCATCGCATAGCCCGACGAGATGGCGGCAAGCTCCTCCGGCGTGTAGTTCTCGTCCGAAAGCATCTTCTGGTAGTTGTCCACATAGATTTCCGATATTTCCATTACCAGAGAGATGCTTTTCGCCACCTTCGCGCCGCCCTTTACCACGTCGTGCACTGATTTCAGTGCGTCATAATACGCCTTTCCCTGCTCGAACACCTTCTTCGTTTCCAGAAAGCCGTTCAGGGTGTTGGCTTTCGTCCCGGCTGTCTCCACCATCTCCTTGGCGGAGTTGATGATGCTCTGCGCAAGGTTTCCGGGGTCGGACACCACCCATTGGGCATTTGCCCCGCCTGTCCCCGCAAGGCACAGGCAGACCGCAATCAGCGGTATTTTCAGTTTCTGTCTCATTCTCATTCTTTTTTTGGATTTAGTGGTTCGTTAAGTTGCTATTGCATATTCTCTTTCTCCTTTGTCCTTTCGCCGTCACCCGCATCCGTGTTCACCCGGACATAGTCACCGCCCGGCGAAAATGTCAGTACATCCGTCTCCTCGTTGTATGCCACGTCAATGCGGAACCCCGTGTTCATATACAGGTTGCCGTTCTCCTCCCTCTGCAGCAGATAGGTTTCCGGCTTCAGTACGCGGCGTACGCCCTTGCGTCTGAACAGTGTCACCTTATATGATTCTCCCTCCCTGTACACCAGTATGTCGGGACCGGCTTCCGCGTTTTCCCAGTTTCCGCAGATTCTGTCACGGGTGTCGCCGTCTTCTTTTGCCATTATATCACAGGCTTGCAGCATCAGCGATGCCATGCCTATCAGACCGCCGCACAGCAGCAGCCTTTCGGTCTTTGTCAGTTTGATGTTCATTTTCTTGTCTTCTTTAAGTTTTGTTCTTTCATTTTTTCAATCCTTTTTTCTTTTCGTCTTTTCCGTAACCGGAGTCCGCCCGGTTTCCTTTTCCGTCAGAATCCCGGTCTTCTGCCTTTACGCCTGCACATGCGGTTTTCCCTTGCGCCATTCTCCGGCGCCTCCTTCTGTGCAGGTACCGACTGCCGTACTGCGGGTTTGCCGAACAGTTCGTCCGCATCCGGCTTCTTGCCCGTCATCCGGCAGAATCGGGCATCCAGTTCCCGGTATGCCTTTTCCACCTGCTTGAGCACCGTTTCGCGCGGTCCCTTGTGGTCAATGCCGTATTTGTTCAGGATTTCCGGCTTGTACCACATCGGATCGTCATAGTCTTTCCGGTACACCATACCTCTCAGATAGAGCAGTTCCTGATATTTTTCTTCCAGATAGTCCCTTGCCGGAGCGGGGCAGATGCTTTCGTAAGCCTTTTCCACCGCAAGAGTGATTTTTCCCTTGGCTCTTCCTGCCTCGCACAGTTCTTTCATGCGCTGCTCCTTCCCATATCCCCTGCAGTCCGGTTCAGCAGGCATCCGGTGAACCTGTATTTCCAGTTTCTTGTACCGCTGGTACTCTTCTTCCAGTCCGTATCGCCTTCTGATATGTTCCGGTAGTGAGGTCCCGAATGTCAGGAACTCACGGAACCATGAGATATGCTCCCGGATTTCCTCCCGTTTCCGCAGCGCTTCATCGCTGTATCCGTCATCAATGTACATGTTGTCAGTCTGTTGGTTCATAAATCATTTTCTATTTTTCATTTACTGTATATTTCCTGCCGGTTCACTGTCCCGTCCGTTCCTCTTTCCGTCTCTCCGCTACCTGACGGATGGCGGCTTCCATGTCGCCGTCCAGCTTCTCCGCCAGCTCACGCACTTCCATCTTCTCCGTTTCCTCCGTCGTGTAGGCGAGGTACTCGTGCATCGACACCTCCGTAGCATACACCGCCGAGTGTGTGCCGCCAAGTCCAATCCAGACTTCCTTGTACCGCCTTGCCGGGTCGTTGGACTGGTTGATCGAGAGTATCTGCGACTTTTCCTTTTCCGTCAGCCCCAAGAGCGACTGTATCTGGTCAAAGCGGTTCATATATTTTCTCTGGTCAAGCAATATTTTGCAGTCCGAGTTGTTGATGATGCTCTCCTTCACAATCGGCGAGCTGATGATGTCGTCCACTTCCTGTGTCACCACAATCGCCTCCCCGAAATACTTTCTCACTGTCTTGTAGAGGTATTGGAGATAAGATGCCATGTTCGCCGATGACAGGGCTTTCCATGCCTCCTCGCATATCAGCTGCTTACGCACGCCTTTCAACCGGCGCATCTTGTTGATGAACGCCTCCATAATGATGATGGTCACCACCGGAAACAGCTCGGCATTGTCCTTTATCGAGTCAATCTCGAAGACCACGAACCGCTTGTGCAGCAGGTCGATGTTCTCCGTCGAGTTGAGCAGGAAGTCGTAGCGTCCGCCCCGGTAGTACTGCCTCAGGGTGGTCAGGAAATTGTCGATGTTGAAGTCCGACTTTTCCACCTTGATATAGCGTTCCTCCATCTCCTTGCGGTACACGTCCCGCATATACTCATAGAATGTGTTGAACGAAGGCACGATGCTCCTGTCCTGTTGGAGTTTCAGCAGGTAGGCGTTCACCGCGCTTCCCAGCTCCGCCGATTCCGTTTTCGTGGCGGGTTCGTTCTCGCTTTTCCACAATGTCAGCAGCAGCGTCTTGATGCTGTCCTTTTTCTCCACGTCGAACACCCCGTCATCCGTGTAGAACGGGTTGAAACTGATGGGCTTCTCCTCCGTATAGGTGAAGTAGATACCGTCCTGTCCGTGCGTGCGGCGGTGTATCATCTCGCACAGTCCCTGATAGGAGTTTCCCGTGTCCACCAGTACCACGTGCGTGCCCTGTTCATAATATTGTCTGACCAGGTGGTTCATGAAGAACGATTTTCCGCTTCCGCTTGGTCCCAGCACGAACTTGTTGCGGTTCGTGGTGATGCCCCGTCTCATCGGTAGGTCGGAAATGTCGATATGCAGGGGCTTGCCGCTGATACGGTCTGCCATGCGGATGCCGAAAGCCGAGGGCGAGTCACGGTAGTTCGTCTCGCCTGTAAACAGGCATACCGCCTGCTCGACAAACGTGTGGAACGATTCCTCTGCCGGAAAGTCCGCCGCATTGCCCGGTATGCCCGCCCAGAACAGCGTCGGGCAGTCCGTCGTGTTGTGGCGCGGTACGCATCCCATCGAGGCCAGTTGGCTCCCCACGTCGTTTCTTATCCGTTTCAGTTCCTCCGTGTCGTCGCTCCACGCCATCACGTTGAAGTGGGCACGGACGGACTTCAGCCCCTGTGAGTGGGCTTCGTTCAGATATTCCTCTATCCACTCGCAGTTGATGGCATTCTGGCGGCTGTAGCGCGAGAGCGACTGCATGTTCCTTGCCGACTTCTCGAAGCGGCGCAGCTCCTCGTCGCTGTTGCCGACAAACACGTACTGGTTGTAGATATGGTTGCAGGGAAGCAGCAGTCCCAGCGGGGCGGCAAACGACAGGCGGCAGTCCGAGCGGTCGGTCGAGAGCCGTTCGTAACGGCTGTCCGTGGCTACCGCAGCCGGCAGGTCTTCCGTGTCCGACAGCGTGTGCAGGCACAGGCGCTTGTTGCCGATGCGCATCTCCTCCGCGCTCATGGCGATGTCTTCCAGACACGCCGTATCCTCCGTCGTCAGTGCCAGGTATCTGCCTATGATACCCGTTTCCTTTTCCGTTCCCGTAATCTCATCGTCCCTCAGGCGGCGCAGGCGGACGTGTCCCGAATCGTTCAGGATGCGGGCAAACTGTTCCACCGCCTCCATGAACTTCACCGCCGTCTCCCTGTCCTGTATCTCCTTCGGGATGATATGTCCGCGGCACAGCGTGCTCCAGTTGCTCTGCCGCCTCATTCGTTCCTTCGTCGTCTTGGTCAGGAACAGGTAGCTCCTGTGGCTCAGAAACGGGCGCTCGTTGAAGTGCATCCCGTTGCTCCGTGCCAGGAAGCCCGTACCTTCCTTCTCCCAGTCGGGGCGGTACAGTTCCTTTACATACCAGTCCTGCTTGTGCAGTACCGAATAGTCGGGCAGCACCTTGATTGCCTTGCACCACGTGGCATGGATACTCTCGTATTCCTCCGCCGTTACGGTATAGACCTCCGGCAGCTCCACCTCGAAGGCTGCGGTGATGTCTGCGTCCTTCGAGATGATGCACCCGTGTTCCACCGCCAGCAGCGGGAAGCGGCTCTCCAGCGTGGTGGCTTTCATTACGTTTCTCATGCTTTTCCTCCTTTCTTTTTCCGTCTTAGCATACGGCATACCCGTCTGCGGTGGAGCAGGTAGCGTGGGCGCATCCGTGCCGCGCCCAGCTTCATCAGCCCGTGTTCCCCATACATTGCGTTCAGCCGGAACGTGAGCCATACCACGGCGGAAGCCGCCGTGACTCCCAGGCCGATGCAGACCCACTGGCTCACGCCCGCCATGTACAGGATGACAAACAGGAGGAAGGCGGCAAGCAGCCCGCCCGCAAACACGAACAGGTACTGCGCCTTCAGCCCCTTGAACTCCACCAGACGACCGATGCCCTTGTTTACCGGGTATTCAGCCATTGTCCTTTTATCTTATTATATATGGGAAACGCCTGTTTACAGGAAGAACGAGCGCAGGATGGTTGCACTTACAATCAGGAAGATACAGGCTCCGAACCAGCTTGCGGCGGTCTTGCTCGTGTCCGGGTCGCCGGACGAGAACTTGCCATAGACCTTGATGCCCCCGATAAGACCCACCACTGCGCCGATGGCGTAGATGAGCTTTGTCGCCGGGTCAAAATACGATGTCACCATGCTGGTGGCTTCAGTGATGCCCGCCATGCCGTTACCCTGAGCGAAGGCGGAAATGTTGGCAGCCAGCAGAAGGGCTGCGAGGATGAACTGTTTCTTTTTCGATGTCATTGTCATAATCTTTTTTCGTTTTTTGTGCCTTGGGGTCGGATATTCCCTTCGGCGATTGATACTTTTTAATTCTTGCGGCTTCGGATAAAGCCGGCTTCTGGATTTAGTGGATTCGGTGGCAAGACGATGATTTAGCCGTAGTCGGTTTTCTTTTTTCGCATCTTAGTTACATCTTTTACATTGTTATACATAGTCGCGGATGTTGAAGTTCTCGTATTCCTTCCGTACAGCCGCTTTCATTCTTGTTTTCTTCTCTGCGGGCTGGATACTTGTGAGATAGGTTTCCACCATTTCCGACACCCTTGCCTCGTACCGGGCATTGTTGCGCCGGAACATGTCGTAGAACTCTGTCCCTTCCAGCTCGTGGAATACCTTGCCCGCTTGCAGGATGTCGGCTTTCCCTGCCTTCGGGTTCTTCACCGCCCTTGCCGCACGGTCGATTTCGTCAAAGGTGCTTCCGCCCGCCTGTGGCGGCTCTTCCTCAAGTTCCCCGTCCGTGTCGTGGACGCGGTTGTCCCTGAAAACCTCGTCCAGATCCTCGTCGGGCACTTGGCGCGACGGCTTCGTTTCCGCAGCGTGGCTGCCGGCGGTTTCCATTTCGTCGTCAAAGGTAACGTCCTTTTCGTCCACCGCCTCGCTTTGCATTTCCGTGGCAGCATTTGGCGTCGGAGTGGCAGCCTGTGGCTTCATTTCCGGCATTCTGAACCTGCTTTTTCCAATCACATCGGGCAACGGTTCCCGTGCCGGTTCAATGCCGTCCTTGCCGTCAGCTTTTCGTGACTCCTTGCGTTCCCATGTCAGGTAGAGCAGTACCCACAGGTTGCACGCCATCATCAGGATTAGCAGCAGCGTCACCATAGGCTTACCGCTATCTGTCCGACAACATCGTGGCTTTTCTTCCTGTGCAGGCTCTCCGGCTCCGTACCGTGGTGTTCAAGGTGTTTGGTGACGATGCGGTCTGTATAGCCTGATATGGTCATCCCGTTTTCTCTAGCCATGCCCGCTATGCGCCTGACCGCCTTGTACTTCTCCCGGCTGATGTACACCGCCTTCCGTGCGGTGCCTTCCGGCTTGCATCCGTTCAGGTACTTGCCCTTATAGGCTTCCTCTCTCTGCTTTCTTTTGAAAATTTGGATGTTCAGTTTCATTTCGTCTTTACTTTTTATGTGATACAACGTTTTCTTCAAATCAGGTTGTCCCTGTTGCGGCGGTACAGGTCGTTGATTTCGTCCTTGTTCTCCTCAAAGTGGCGCATCAGCACCGTGTCGATGTAGCCGCCCACGGTTATTTCCTTGTCGGCGATGGTGTTCACTATCTTGGAAACGATGCTGTGTGCCTCCTTGCTGATGTACACGCAGTGCCGGAGTTTCACCTCGTTCCGTTTGAGGAAGGTCGAACCGTAGTCAGGCTTCTTTCTTTTCGCGGGTTCGCTCCGTGCTTTAGCTTCCGTGGGCTGTACCGCATCTTCCGGTACGTTGCCGGCATCGGGTTCGTCCGTTCCTTCCCTTGCCGGAGGTCCGCCCATCTGACGGGATTTTCCTATGGAGGCAAGCAGCAGGCTTTCGTCTATGCCCTCCGTATTCAATTTTCGGCTTGCCATGAGGTTTATCCGTTGATGATGGAACATATCTCTTCCGACAGCTCGCGGATACGGCTTCCCTTCAGCATGGAGGCGTCCGGCGGCAGGATGGTCGAGCGGAACACCGACTTGCGGTCGTCCGACGGCTCGCGGCGGAAACGCTTGCTGTCGGGCAGCCTCGTGTCAAGGACATGGAAGTCGTTTTCGGCGAACAGCTTCCCGTACAGGTCGTACAGCCCGGTCTTTTCCCGTCCGTCCACCATTGTCCAGAACAGGGATATGCCTTTCGTCTTGGCAAGCCCGGTGGTGACGAGGTTGTCGTTGAACATCATCACGAACTGCAATGCGCTTTCCACCACGAAGCGGTCGGCGCTGACGGGCGTGAAGATGTAGTCCATCTGCGAGAGCGTCTTTATCACCCCGTCGCTTTTCAGCGTGCCCGGCAGGTCGAAGAACACGATTTCCGGCTGGTATCCTTTCTCTGACAGCAGGCTGTCCGCATCGTCCAGCGCTTGCACGGCGTTGCTTCGGACGATGGGAAATCCCTTGCGCCCCGACTTGCGGAAATGTTCACAGGCAACGGCTTTCAGGCTGTCGTTCTTTTCGATAAGTGCCGTTTCCTTGTCGCGCAGCCCGGCGATGCTGTGCTGCGGCTCGTCGCAGTCTATCACGGCGACATCTATCCCCATCACGTTGTGGATGTAGTTGGCTACGAGCGCGGTGACGGTCGATTTGCCGACACCGCCTTTCTGTGTTGCGAATGCAACGAATGTTTCCTTGTTCATTTTTCTGTATGTTTTAATCGTTGTGGGTTTATGACTGTGGCGGTATGCTTCCCCGCCTGTTCATTTCTCTGCCTCTGTATATATGCGTATGCGCACTTTCTTGCATACACGCATTTCTACGGAGGTCTTGGTTTGAGTCTCCGCTGGTGTGTTGTCATACGCCAATACGTCAGTACGTCAGCACGTATGTACGTCAGTGCATCAGTACGTATGTATGTCAGTACGCCAGCGGAGCTGTGTGTCTGTCCGTCCGTGCGGACCTGCCTTTTCAAATGTCTGTTTCCGTCCATGTCCATTTATTTGCCTTGTTGCTTCATCGTTTCTGTCCGCAAAGGAATATACAAATCCGCCGGTCTGTATCGTTTCCCCCTTGCGTGGCAGCATTTGGCTTCGTTCCGGTAGCTTGTGGCGTTTTTCAACCACTTCCCGGTGTGTTTTTACCCCGTACCTTTGCCCCCAAGCGGCAGGGCAACGCTCCCGATGCGCACATCGTACCCCCGGCTCCGTCCTTCTTTTGGGCAGCCGAAGGGTATCGGGCGACCGATACCTTTATGGGTTGTTATAGCAGGTTTATCCCCAATCCGTCGTGTACGGATTCTTGTGTCCTTAAAGACACAGCAAGGTGTCCTTTGAGTAACTCAAAGGGTTTCCGGTTACTCCCGGAAACGACCTTGCCCCTTGTGGGGGAGGGCTTCCCCTCCGAAGTCGGGAAGCCTGTTTCCTACCTGCGGTATGCGTGCCGGAAGCTGCGCTTGTGCCGTGAAACGAACCACTAAATCCATAATAAAGATGAACAAGAAAAAGAACGGGGATGAAGCGTCCCTTAAATGGGGGCGGCATCCGAAAGAGAGCCGCAAGTCGCACTGTGTGATGGTGCGCTTCGACAATGAGGAATGGCAGAAGTTTCTTGCCATGTATGAGAAATCCGGCGTGTACGCGAGGGCAGTGTTCCTGAAAGCACACTTCTTCGGACAGCCCTTCCGTGTGCTGGTCACGGACAGGACGCTGCTGGACTATTGCACGAAGCTCTCCGCTTTCCATGCGCAGTACCGCATGGTCGGCAACAACTACAACCAGGTGGTCAGGGAGCTTCGCTGCCATTTCTCGGAAAAGAAGGCGATGGCATTGCTCTACAAGCTGGAGCAATGCACGAAGGAACTGGCCGCTCTGACGCGGCAGGTCATGGAACTTTCAAAAGAGTTTGAGGAAAGATGGTCGCGAAGATAAGCATGGGAACATCGTTGTACGGCGCACTCGCCTACAACGGGCTGAAAGTGAATGAGGGCGAAGGCAGGCTCCTTGCCGTAAACCGGATTTTCGACGACGGCAGCGGACGGGTGGACGTGGCACGTGCCGAACAGGACTTCAAGCGGTTCATGCCGGAGCAGGTGCGCACGCGTAATAAGGTCATCCATATTTCCCTCAATCCGCACCCCGACGACCGCCTGACCGACGTGGAGCTGGAACAGCTCGCACGCGAGTATCTCGACAGGCTGGGCTACGGCGACCAGCCTTACCTTGTCTTCAAGCACGAGGACATCAGCCGCCACCACCTGCACATCGTTTCCGTCAATGTGGACGAACGGGGCAGGCGGCTTAACCGTGACTTCATCCACCGCCGCAGCAAGCGCATCACCTCCGAGCTGGAAAAGAAGTACGGGCTGCACCCGACTGACCGCCGCCAGCTCCGTACCGACAACCCGCTCCGCAGGGTGGACGTATCGCAGGGCGATGTCAAGCGGCAGGTATCGAATGTAGCCAAGGCGGTCATGTCAGGCTACAGGTTCCAGACAATGGGCGAATACCGCGCTCTGCTCTCGCTCTACAACGTCACCGTGGAGGAAGCCCGTGGCATGGTGGACGGGCGCGAGTATCACGGGATGGTCTATTCCGCCACTGATGATACCGGTAACAGGACCGGCACTCCCTTCAAGGCTTCCCGCATCGGCAAGTCCGTCGGCTACGAAGCCGTGCAGCGCAGGTTTGAATTTTCCAAAGGACAAATTCGGGATAAACGTCTGGCGGAGATAACCCGCCGTACCGTCGCCGCCGTGCTTGCCCGGACATACCGCCGCGAGGAGTTTGTCGCCCTGCTCAAAGCGAAAGGTGTGGATGTGGTGTTCCGCCATACCGACGAAGGGCGCATCTACGGGGCGACCTTCATCGACCATCGCACGGGCTGCGTGCTCAACGGCTCTCGTCTGGGCAGGGAGTTTTCCGCCAATGCCTTGCAGGAGCATTTCACCCTGCCGTATGCCGGCACTCCGCCCATACCGTTCACCATCGCCGTGGACGGGCAGCAGCCCGACACCCGTCCCGCCGTGGAATACGACGAGGGGTATTCCTCCGGCTTGGGCTTGCTCGGCGGCGACGCTTCGGGCGCGACCTCAGGCGCAGGCGGAAAAAACGCCGCAAGGGACAGGGATTATAATTCAGTCATTCACTTGAAAACAGAAACAGATTATGTCACAACAGGAAGACGATTTGAGGGCACTGGCGAAAATCATGGATTTTCTCCGTGCCGTAAGCATTATTCTGGTGGTCATCCACCTCTACTGGTATTGTTACGAGGCCGTAAGGCTGTGGGGCATCGGCATAGGTGTCGTGGACCGGGTACTGATGAACTTCGACCGTACCGCCGGACTGTTCCATCACATTCTCTACACGAAACTCTTTGCCCTTCTTCTGCTCGCGCTCTCGTGCCTCGGCACGAAGGGTGTCAAGGAGGAGAAAATCACCTGGCGCCGGATCTGGACGGTACTTGCCGCAGGGCTGGCGCTGTTCTTCGGCAACTGGTGGGTGCTGTCCCTGCCGCTTCCGGTGGAGGCGGTTGCGGGTCTCTACACCGCTTCAATGGCGGCGGGCTATGTCTGCCTGCTCATGGCGGGCACGTGGATGAGCCGTCTTTTGCGTACCAACCTCATGGAAGACGTGTTCAATGTCGAGAACGAGAGTTTCATGCAGGAGACCCGCCTCATGGAGAACGGGTATTCCGTCAATCTGCCCACACGTTTCTACTACAGGAAGAAGTGGAACAATGGCTATATCAATGTGGTAAACCCCTTCCGTGCCACCATCGTACTGGGTACGCCGGGCAGCGGAAAGTCGTATGCCGTGGTGAACAGCTTCATCAAACAGCAGATTGAGAAGGGCTTTGCGATGTACATCTATGATTTCAAGTTCAGCGACCTTTCCACCATCGCCTACAACCACCTGCTGAACCACATGGACGCATACAGGGTCAGGCCGAAGTTCTACGTCATCAACTTCGACGACCCGCGGCGCTCTCACCGTTGCAATCCCATCCATCCGGATTTCATGGAGGACATCACCGATGCCTACGAGAGTGCCTACACGATAATGCTCAATTTGAACAGGACCTGGGTGCAGAAGCAGGGCGACTTCTTTGTCGAGTCTCCGATTATCCTGTTCGCCGCCGTGATATGGTTCCTCCGCATCTATCAGGACGGGAAATACTGCACCTTTCCCCATGCCATCGAGCTGCTCAACCGCCGTTACGAGGACCTGTTCCCGATTCTCACCAGCTATCCCGAACTGGAGAACTACCTTTCCCCGTTCATGGATGCGTGGCTCGGAGGGGCTGCGGAGCAGCTCATGGGGCAGATAGCGTCGGCAAAAATTCCGCTTTCGAGGATGATTTCACCGCAGCTCTATTGGGTGATGTCGGACAGCGAGTTTACGCTGGACATCAACAATCCCGAAGAGCCGAAAATCCTATGCGTGGGCAACAATCCCGACCGTCAGAATATCTACGGGGCGGCGTTGGGGCTGTACAACTCGCGCATCGTCAAGCTCGTCAACAGGAAGGGCAGGCTGAAGTCCTCCATCATCATCGACGAGCTGCCCACGATTTACTTCAAGGGGCTGGACAACCTGATTGCCACCGCCCGAAGCAACAAGGTTTCCACCCTGCTGGGTTTTCAGGACTTCTCCCAGCTCAAGCGTGACTACGGCGACAAGGAGGCCGCCGTGGTCATGAACACCGTCGGCAACATCTTTTCCGGTCAGGTCGTGGGCGAGACCGCCAAGACCCTTTCCGAGCGTTTCGGCAAGATTCTCCAGAGGCGGCAGAGCATCACCATCAACCGCGAGGACAAGTCCACTTCCATCAATACGCAGATGGAGAGTCTTATCCCGGCGAGCAAGATTTCCACGCTCACGCAGGGCATGTTCGTGGGAGCCGTCGCCGACAACTACGACGAGCGCATCGAACAGAAGATTTTCCATTGCGAGATTGTGGTCGATGCCGAGGAAGTGAAGCGTGAGGAACAGGCTTACCGGCCTATACCCGTCATCACCGACTTTACCGATGCCGGCGGCAACGATCGCATGAAGGAGATGATCCAGGATAACTACAACCGTATCCGTGCCGAGGTCCGGCAGATTGTTGCCGACGAGTTGCAGCGCATACAGTCCGACCCCGAACTGCAATACCTCCTCAGCGGCAGATAACCGGATATACTGTCAGATGAAAAGAGAAAATCCGTAGCACGTACAGCCTTTCCCTGTCGTGTTACGGATTTTCTTTTTTTGTCTGTTCCCGTTATAAATAAAGAACGTCCCCCAAGTATGCTGCCTTTCAGCTCGCCTGGGAGGCTTATTGTCTTTTTAGTCTGGTGATTGCCTTCTCTTATTCTTCCACTTCACCGACCAATCCGATAAGGTCAAAATACATCAGTCGGGTCCTCAGTTTCGTGTCTTTGTCAAATCCCGTATTCTCCGCTTCCTGACTTTCCGTTGAAAACAGAAATGTGAAGCCGTTCTTTAGATAATACCCCAATGGAATTTCTTCATTATAGGCATCCACGATAAGGAAACGGCATCCGGTCTTGTTACCTGTGTCGATAAACCATGATTTGATAAACTCCATCAGTTCGCTTCCTATCCCACGGTGGGCAAATTCCACATTGATGCCCAACCGTCCAATCAGGACACCGGGATAACGGCGCATCTGTTTGGAATAAGGAATGCTTTTCTGCACTTTTTTCTCCCGGCTGTTGGGCAGCATATCTACACGGATACTGTCATTCGACAGCGTAAAGGCACACACTATCACGGATGGGTCCTCGTCCAGCCTGAAGCAGTAACTCTTTCCCAGCATCTGCCTGCTGTAAAGCGGGGCATCATGCTGAAAGAACTCGTCCAGGTCTGCATTTCCGCATGAAAAAGGACTGCAATCTGCAATGACTTTTTCGTCCAATGGAGAGAAACTGCATTTATCTAACAGGAATCCCATACTTACAACATATTGGCTTTTTTCAATATGGCACGGGCTATTTTCACCTGCTTGCTGAAATCTGTTTTCTCCTTCTTTTGGTAAGCCTTGTCCGCTTCCTTCACGAAACGTTCGGCTTCTTTCCCTTTCAGCGTAGGAATTGCTTTGATTTCTAATGCCATGACTTGTTAATGATTTGGTTCTCTGCTGCAAAGATAAGAATTTTTCGGCAAATCCCTTTTTCGGATACCTGTTTTTCTGACGAACGGCTTCACCGCCTCTTCCGTTCCGCCTCCTCGTCCCGCATCATCCTGCGGTTCAGCCGTTCCGCCGCTCTGTCAAAGAAATACGTCCGGCTCTCGTTCTTCCGCCGCTTGATGTCCGCATAGGTGTTGTAGCACTGGTTCTCCTTTATCTCCACACCGAACATGCGGCAGAATCTCGCCAGCAGTTCCTTGATGCCCGTTTCCCCTCCGTTGATGAGCTTCATCTCGTCCAGACCGTAAATCAGTTCCACCAGCTCGGCCGTGCTTCCCGTCCACTGCATCGCTGCGGCTTCGTCCTGCCTTTGGTTTGTCTTTTCGCCTCCGTCAAAGGCTCCGCCTCGATGCAGCCCTACCTGATAATATTTCAGTATCTTGCGCACAAACGACAGCGCCTTTCTCACATACATGCTGCGGCTGGAGTCCGTCTCCTGCATGGCATCGTGATATTGCAGTTCCGTTTCCGCATAGCTCAGTGCGAAAACAGTCCGGCAGACACTTTCCCTTTCCTTGCACAGGGATACGACTGTGGTCGTGAACTCGTTGTATGCGGTTCCCAGTCCGGTAGAGCCGGGGTTGTCTATCAGACGGAAGAAGTCTGTTTCTGTCAATATGAGGTGTTCCATTTTCTTTCAGTTTTATGTTATTACACTTGGTTTGAAGTGTGCGCACATAAAACTATG
>OGMH01000435.1_pt1 | contig 24870 bp, 20 predicted proteins | sample 1573191 | NCBI WGS metagenome assembly OGMH01 (sample SAMEA2581978, study PRJEB24529) | metagenome | biome: Human gut stool | place: China | collected 2011 | reverse complement strand
ATAAGCGAAGAATCAATCATAGTAGAAAAGAATGGGAAATATGGCATTATTTGCCGTGGAGAATTAATCAATCATGAATGTATATATGATAAGGTTGAAGTTATACGTACTTATCCTGAAAATGTATTTGTATCAGATGGACTAATCAAACCAATATGGTTCTCCGTACAAATTGGAATGAGGAAAGGCGTTTATGGAAATCTTGGATGTAAATCTGAAATAAAATACCATAATGTTGATGTTATCGATTGTAATACATCTAATCCTCAATTTCATTATAGTTCTCTTCATTCTGTATTATTGTTGGATGGAAAGGTCTACACTTCTAAAAAAGAGAACTCACTTATATGTAAAAACGAAGATTTATCATTTAGAGGATTCCTTTCGGGCGATGTTTTGGCTTTTTCTGACGACAAAGGAACCAAATTGGAACTTTTTGATTATCAAGGTAAAAAAAGAGAATATGATATTGTAGACTCTGAGGGTAATTCTTTAGATAAAAATGAAATCGACACTTGTAATGATAAATACGCAGTCTTGTTGCATTTTAACATGTATTCACAAGACTATACAACCGAAGAATACGTCTTTTCATTTAGTGAAAACACAATTGTCAATAGTCCATTTTATCAAGAAGAAGAGGAAGAAGATGAATACGATAATTATGAACCTATAGAAGATGACTATGATGATTATGAACGTGATACTTATTATGCTTTAGGAGGCGATGATTATGATTCATTTAAGGAGAATGGAGGTTCGATAGATGATATGATGGACAGAATGGGTTTGTAGAGTATAAAAATATAGCAACGGTGACTATAGTATATAGGAATCACCTCTTCCAATTCCGAACAGAGAAGTTAAGACTATATACGCTAATGGTACTACAAAAAGTGGGAGAGTAAGTGTCGCCAAGGTCTGAGGTTGGGACTCACAGACTGTGCGAATGAGTTTGGGGCCCGTGGGTATTTATTTTTTTAATCTTTTTTTATATGAAACAAATGATTTTGTTTTGTATGTAGATTAGAGAATTCATTTCCAAAAGAATTCTCCCTACACTTAAAAAGACTACAGCAGATGAATAGCTGAGAATCTGTACACTATCGTTAATCGTAACAACTTTATCAATGCATCCACAGTTGGGATTCATGGGTTATGGTTGTATAATCGTGGACGGATATTCACTCTTTATTTCGCAAAAGAAAGGTGAGTTATTATAGTGGCAGTCTGCAATGAGTATTATATCTATTAGCTTGACGGTTTGTGGAATGTTTGTGTTCCCACAATTTGCATTACTATTAGGAATCACTTCGGTGACGTTAGATTTTGTAATGTTCATTTATGCTATAATAGCAAATAAAGATTTATACAGATTAAGTGGCATAGAATCTTTGCCTAAGAAGGAAAACTGACAACCCGTATGGCGACTAATGGTCGCCATACGTTATTTATAAAATTCATGTATTTTACCTCTTTTCATTTGATTAATCTTTTATCAGTAAAAAGCAAGAGAGTCTAAATTATTTTGTAGTTTTGTAGTAAAATGAGTTACCCAAATATGCAAAGCGATGCAGACTACGGCAATTGGAACGGTTGCCAAGTCATTATCCCAAAACGAGGAAATTCTTTTAACTCTCTTGATTTCAACGAAGTATATTCCTTATACAGATTTACACAAAATCTCTGGAATACCCCAGCAAAACAAAGAATGGCTCAATAACAACCCTATAGAAAAACATTCGCACATAGTGCCATACACGCCAGCTACCAGTAACCTGACAGCACCCATCATTTTCCCTTCAGTATCTTCATAGTTATATCCATATACCGCGTAATGTCAGTCGTAATCTCACGATTATATACATCGCAACGCTTACGGCCCAGCCGCACGACAATGGCATCCAAGTCGGGAATAGCGATGATGTATTGCCCCAGCATACCACGCATGTAAGGGCAACGCATACCATGATAATCCATCACCCACGTCTGGAAACCATAATAGCTGAGTGAGTCCTTTCCCCACTGATCTTTCAGGTACGAAGCGGGACGCATCAGCTCGTCCATATAAACTCTGGAAACCAGCTGGCGGCCCTGCCAATTACCACGATGCAACAGGAGACTTCCGAAACGGGCTACATCGCGAGCCGTGGTATGAAAGCAACAGAAGGCTTTTTCGTCACCGTCTTTTTTGTCCAGCAACCAATAGGCATCCCGTTCGGCCTGCATCGGACGCCAGAGCTTCTCTTCGGCATAGTCGCTTAGTGTTTGCCCGGTGGCTGCCTCGATGACGAAAGCTAACAATTGCGTCTCACCACTACGGTAAGAATATTGCACGCCGGGACGGTCAACTACCTCCAGGCTCGTCACCAGGTCATAAAGATCGTTGCCGTAATAACCGTGCGTTGTGACAGAAAAAAGCGACGCGTACGCCTCATCCCACGCCATTCCTCCACTCATGGTCAGCAAATGGCGCAGGGTGACGTCAGCCTGCATTCCTTTTGTATAGGCAGGTATGTAGCGTGATACGGGGTCGTCCAGACTATGAATCTTTCCTTCGTCGAGGGCAACTCCCGCCAGTAGCCCCACAATGGTCTTTGTAGCAGAATAGATATTTGAGGTCAGTGTATCGTTCCACCCGTCACGGTAATTTTCGAAGACGATGCTGTCACGACGGATAACGAGGAAGGACACGGTGCGCAGGCTGTCCAGATAGTGCGCATCCTTCTCCGTCAATTGGAAGCGGTTATAATCAGCAGAAAGGGGCCAGTGCCACACGTCATCGGGATTGTGGTGTACCGTGTGCCGGTGAAAGGTTTCCAGGTCATCGATGACGGGCATCCAGTGAATGAGTGCCTGACGGGCGTAGTAGGGCAACGAAGCATACACCACGCCTATTACCACTACCAAAGCGATGAGCAGGCGGAGAATGTTTTTCTTTTTTGTTTTCATAGGATTTTAATTCATTTCATCACAGGAAATATGGAATTTGTGACTCAGATTAATAACTCTGTGAAAGTTCATGTACATTGTAACATTTACAAAAATACATTTTTCTTCTATCCATTGTACAAAAACAGTCATAAGATACATCATATAGGATATATATACCTTCATTTCTATAGAAGCCATTTTATTCGTACCTTTGCCCCCACAATAAAAATGAACTCAATATTTCACTATGATACATTCCTTCCATACCCCAATCGAAGGCATCGCCTTACCGAAAGCCTTCACCTTTCCTTTCCACTACACCCCTCACCCGCTCACCCGACTGGCGGCTGATGAGGTACGTCAGTACCTGCTCACACGGGACGACTGGCAGGAGGAACTTCGTCAGGGAAAGATGTTCGGGGTACTGGTAATAAAGGATACCGAAGGAAAGCTGGGCTATCTGGCCGCTTTTTCAGGCAACCTGGCTGGAAGCAACCTCCACGCGTTTTTCGTTCCGCCAGTGTACGACCTCCTGCAACCCGACGGCTTTTTCCGCATTGAGGAAGCGGAGATTTCCGGCATCAACCACCGGATTGCCGCCATGGAAGCCAGCGAGGCATACTGCTCGGCTCGGGAGGAATGGAAGAAGGCGGAAGAAGAAGCACAAGCCACGCTGGCTTCTGAAAAACAGAAGCTGAAAGAAGCGAAAACCCTCCGTGAACAACGTCGAAAGGAAGGCGTTTCACCCGAAGAAGCGGAAGCAATGTCACGCGAAAGCCAGTTTCAGAAAGCAGAGTTCAAACGGTTGGAACGGAAACTGAAAGAGAAAGTACAGGCGGCCGGCGAGGCTTTTCAGGCATTCGAGCAGGAGATTCAGGTTTTACGTCGTGAACGGAAAACCCGTTCGGCGGCTCTCCAGTTGCGTCTGTTCGCCCAGTTCCGCATGCTCAACGCACGGGGGGAAGTGAAAGATTTATGCGAGATTTTCCGCTCTACTCCGCAAAAGACACCGCCGGCCGGTGCAGGCGAATGCGCACTCCCTAAATTGCTTCAGTATGCTTACCTGCATCAGCTCCAGCCGTTGGCTATGGGCGAGTTCTGGTGGGGCATGTCGCCCAAGGACGAGATTCGCCGCGAAGGACATTTCTATCCGTCGTGCAAAGGGAAGTGTGAACCGATTCTGAAACACATGCTCGTGGGACTGGACGTGGAACCGAACCCGCTGGAGGAGGATGTACACCGCCAGACGGCACTGGAGATTCTCTACGAGGACGAATGGCTGGTGGTGGTATACAAACCGGCAGGCATGCTCTCCGTACCGGGCAAGAACGACCTCGACTCTATTCTACAGCGCTTGCACAACCTTTACCCCAAGGCCACCGGTCCGCTTATCGTACACCGGCTGGACATGGCTACCTCCGGCCTGCTGCTCGCGGCCAAAACGAAGGAGGTGCACAAGGAACTTCAGGCACTTTTCGAAACGCGTCTTATCCAAAAACGTTACACAGCCCTGTTGGAAGGAGAACTGGAAACTGACGAGGGTATCATCGACCTGCCCATCTGTCCGAACCCGATGGATCGTCCGCGCCAGATGGTAAGCCGGGAATATGGTAAACGGGCGGTCACTTCCTACCGGGTACTGGAACGCAAAGGCGGAAGCACACGGGTCACATTCTATCCGCATACGGGACGTACGCATCAGCTCCGTGTACATGCTGCCCATCCGGAAGGATTGAACCATCCGATTGTAGGCGACGACCTCTACGGCCAGCCGTCCGACCGTCTGTATCTGCATGCTGCCGCACTGGAGTTCGTACATCCGGTGACTGGAGAAAAATTGCACATCGTAAAAGAAGCTGACTTTTAGCAGTCTGGTAGAAAACGCCGTTTGCTAAGTTCTATTTTACTAAGTAGATTCACACTTTCTCTAAATTTACACCCTAAAATTTTACATTTCGGAGGTTTATACCGCAAAAATGTTAAAAAAGTATTTTCTCAATAAACCACGAGAAGGATTCATTGTCTTAAAGCCGTAAGTGCACTGAAAATGATTATTCACTTTTAAATTTTGACCACAATGAAAACAACTCGTTTATTATCTACATTGATTCTTACCGTATGTTTAGGTTTTGGAAACGTAATGGCACAAAACACAACGCCTCAGGTTTGTCCTGAAAAAGCCGAAAAGCCCTGCAAGGTGAAACTCACTCCGGAACAACGCATGGACGCACAGGCTCAGCGCATGGGAAAACAACTGATGCTGGACGATAGCAAGCTGGCTCAGTTTACTTCTCTCTACAAGGAATACCTGACTGCCTTGAAAGAATGCCGTCCGGCTCCAGAAGAAAACCAGAAGGTAAAGCCATCTGAACGTACCGATGCGCAGATCCAGCAGGACATTGAAAAGCGTTTTGAAACTCAGCAGAAGATACTCGATACCCAGAAGAAGTACTATGCTTCATTCAAGAAGATTCTGAATGCCCGCCAGCTGGAAAAAGTGTTCAGCATGCCTCGCCCGGGCAAAATGCACAAAGGTAACTTCCCTATGAAGCAGGGTAAAATGGGTAAACCGGGAAAGATGCCCGCTCCGGGATGTCCGAACGTATGCCCGGCATGTCCACAGGCTCCTCAAAACAAATAACTTACTATAATTATCATTAATCGCAGAAGCGCGGAACTCTCAAGGTGTCGGGAGACACTGAAGAGTTCCGCGCTTCTTTTATGTATGCTTTCCGTAAAGGAAAGTGATATTAGTTTTTCTGCTGCATCATGTGGCGGGCATAGAACCACACCACTACGTAGCCGACGAAAGGCACAACGAACGCCCAGTGCATATCGGCGTAGTCGCCTACCAGTCCCATGAGTACCGGACCTACAGCACCACCCACCGGCGACATCATCAGGAAGGAAGAGGCACGTTTCGTATGGCTGCCCAGCCCTTTCAGGGAGAGAGCAAAAATGGTGGGGAACATAATGGCTTCGAAGGCATAGCCGCAAAGCAGGGCTACAAACGATACGGAACCTAAATCCAAAATCACCAGCAACGTAGTGATGACCGTTCCCGTAGCACACCAGAAGAGCATCTTCTCGGCACGGACGCGACGCATAATCCAGCTTCCCACGAAACGTCCCACCATGAACAGTCCCAGTCCGCCGAACGAAAGTACCAGTGAGGCATCACGGGCATTCATCCAGCCGACCTCTGTCACGTAGTTGATAAAGAAACTGTTGATGGAAATCTCGGATACCTCGTAGGCAAACAGTGCAACCAGTCCGAACACAAAAAGCTTATGCGCCCACAGACCTACGCGATGACCTTCACTGTCCACTTCCTCCTCATGAGGAATTTCCGGCAGACGTACGCGCATAAAAGCCAGCGCAGCCAGCAGGACAATCACTCCCATTACGGCATACGGGAGGGCCACATTACCGCTTGCTCCTTTGTCTTCGTCAGAGAAAAGCAAGAGACCGGTCAGAATCGGTGCAAAGATACATCCCAGCCCGTTGAATGACTGGGCGAAATTCAATCGGCTGGCAGCCGTTTCCCGTGCTCCCAATTCTGTGACATACGGATTGGCGGCCGTTTCCAGGAAGGTTAGTCCGCACCCGATAACGAATAACGAGAACAGGAACATATTGAACGAAGCTATATATTGTCCGGGAATGAACAACAACGAGCCTATTCCGTAGAGCAACAAACCAAGCACTACTCCCTTACGGTATCCGTGACGGTTGATAAACAATCCGGCCGGAATGGCCATGATGAAATATCCCATGTACATCGTAGCCTGAATCATGGCCGAATGGGTACGGGTAATGGTAAGCAACTCTTGGAAATGCTTGTTCAACACGTCCAGAATGGCATGAGCAAATCCCCACAGGAAAAAGAGGGACGTAATCAGTACAAAGGGGAACAGGTATTGGCGTTCCACCAGGGCAATTCCTTTTTTCTTCATCCGTGCCCCTCCTTTATACATACGACAAGAGTTCCGGCAAATCGGTGATAATTACATCCGGAAGTGCTTCATCTATTTCCTCGTTACCCCAGCCTTCACCTTTCAGCCAGGCTACCTTGCAACCCACGGTTTTTGCGGGTACTACGTCCTTGGAGAAGGAATCTCCTACCACCAGTACATTCTCGACAGGCAGTCCCATAGCTTCCACGCCCAGACGATAGATAGCAGGATCGGGCTTGCGCACTCCCACTACCGACGATTCGATGATGTCGGCAAAGAAGTCAAACAAACCGAAGTCTTTCAGAATGGTCTGGATGTTCCCATAGAAATTGGATACCAGCACCAGCTTGTAGCGTTCAGAAAGTGCCTTCACCACGGGACGGGTACGTTCCAGCACGTCCAGCACATAACGGTAGCAGCTGTCGGCCACTTTTTCCGCATAGTTTTCCCGGCAGGCTTCTTCTCCGTCCAGCTTGCCTTGTTCCACCAGGTACTTCACCTGAATGTCGGTCTTGATGCGCAACACATCGTGGAAGTTATGCTCCGGCTTGACCAGTGGCACACGGGCCAGCGTACGTTCTCCATGCACGTATGCCTCGCGGAAACTTGCCTTGTCCACCGGCACCTGAAACTCTTCATACTTGCTCCACAATACTTCCGCCCAATGACGGCTGTTTGTATCGATTGTTCCTCCGTAATCAAAGATTACGCCTTTTACATCTGTCAGTTTACTCATCTTTAGTCTTATTTGGGGTGCCGTTGCCGACCTTCATCAGCAACACGCCAATTACAATCCATATCAATTCACGCACACGGGTAATCAGTCCCGTATAGATGCCAAACGCACTCGGAATGGCCAGTCCGCCTACCGCCAGCGCAAATCCTCCCTCGCGTGCTCCAAGCTGCATGGGCGAGAAGAAGAACAGGTTGGCAAACAAGGAAGTGAAGGCCATAATCAGGATACAGGACAGGAAGCTCACATGGTCGGTCAGAATGTTCAGGATAAAGAACACTTCGGCACAACCTACGATACGTGCCATGAACTCCAGTCCCAGCGCCACATAGAACGTACTTTTCCGCTGCTTGTGCAGTTCGGCAATCTGTGCGTCTACCCGCTCCAGTGATTCTTTTTTCTCTGTCAGGAAACGACTGGCCCAGCGCTTCACATAAGGCACGTGACACAACAGCTTGAACGTGCGCACCGCCATCCCGTTACGGTATCCTTTCATAAAGAAATAAATGGCCAGCAGGCAGACAAACGCCACTACCGCCAGCATGATGCCCAGTCCCCAGTTCATCGGCTCAAAAATCACGAAGAGCACCGCCGATACCAGCCAGAACCAAAAATGGGAAAAGATATGCATCATCACATAGAGAATAACCGATGAGGTGGCCTTGCTGGCACCTACGTAAGGAGTAAGCTCCATGATGCGGTACGGCTCACCACCCATCAGTCCCACCGGAGTGGCATAGTTCAGGGCAAAACCGGATACGGTCAACTTATAGACTTTCCAGAAGGGCACCTTGGCATGTTTCCCGTCGCGGATAATGACATACCATGACCAGGCATTCAGGTAATAGATGAACACCCACAGAAGAATCACGGCCGGAAACCACACCCCTGCCTTGCGCAAGTTCTGCCACAGCTCCTGATAATCCATGTCGAACGTGCAGAGCATGACCACAATGGCAAAGATGCCAAAAAACCAGAATATATTCCGAAACTTTTCCTTCATCACTTAGCGTATTTATGGTAAAGGTATGCGCACAGGGCTTCATGACGACGACGCATGTACACAAACAGGCTGGTCATCACCACCATTTCGAAAATGAAATACAACCACGGTTCTCCTATCAGCAGGCTGATGTAAAGGGCTATCGCGCGGGTATTGAATGTCAGGATGTTGGTGTACTTCATCAACGGCAAGCTCAGGGCACGGAACTCATCGCGCAATTCCTGAGGAATGTTGTCACCGTAACGTTCCTGCACAAAGGCGTAGAAACGCTGGAAGTTAGGAGTCATCTGTTCCTGCTTGCGGGTATAGTTGCCATAGAAATACAGGAAGGCTTTCCACCAGAAGTTGCCTTTCCACGGCAGACTATGGAAAATCTCACGTTGCTGCTTGAAGTTATCCAGCTCACTGCCTGCCTTTCCCTTCAGGAAGAACAAGTGGATGTTGCGGTAATAATCGGCCAGCGTACATTGCTTGCTATGGCACACCGTACCAGAGAACCAGGCTATCAGCCAGATATAAATGCTCCAGGTCTGTCCGGAAGCTTCTCCCAGATGGAAAGGAAGCGGCTGGTTCATCAGGCGCAGACAGATAGCGGCATAGATGGTGATAAACCAAAGATCGCCGGCAAATCCGTCGAGCATACGTCCCCAGCGGGTTTTCTTGCCGGTCATACGTGCCAGCTGCCCGTCGCAACTATCATAATGGTTGGCCCACATCAAGAGGAAAATACCAATCAGTGTGTGCGTCATGTCGGGGTAGTAAAACATCACTCCTGCCGCTACGCCTAAAATGATGGACAAGATGGTCACTACATTAGGATGTACCCCGAAACGCTGGAAAAACAACGCCCACACATAACCTATCGGGCGATTAAAATGGATGTCCAGAAACTCTTCTGTATCCATGGACTTGAAAGAAGCCTCTACTCCTTTTTTTTCCGTACTCATTATTTTTCTAATTTGTGGATAATACGATTATAGATACACTTGGCTATTTCCGGTCCGGCTTCTTCACGGCAACGGGCAAAGCTGGGCCAGTCGTTAAAGTCGATGATGCGGATTTCACCGGTAGCCGATACCACACAGTCGCCTCCGTATACAGGCACATTCAGTACCTCGGCCGCCTTGTTGGCGTATGCCTGAAGCTGCTTGACATCGAACGGGAAACCTCTCGTGGCTCCGTTGATGGCTTCCAGTCCGAACTTGCTGTGTGACTGTTCCGTTGGATAGAAGGTATAAAAGAAATCTGTTCCCTGTACCCCGTAGAACTTCACCAAATCTCCCACCAGGTGCTCGTTGACTACTGCCACCGGAATGTTCCGTTTCCGGAAATCGGCCATCACCACTTCCGCTTCTTCCCGGCATTCCACGTACACCACGTCTTCTTTTACCATGGCATGCGAATTGCCCCGCTTAATCCAGCAAGGGAACACGGAAGGAGTAAATTTTTCATCAGTAGAAATAATAAAGCTCCGGGGATGTGGCACTTCATTTTCCACCAGCAGCTCCGTCATCTGCTGACGGACACAGTTGTCAATGCCATACGCAGAGTTCACCACCAGGGCACCCCCGTCTTCCAGTTTTTTCAACCGCTCAATGGTGGCGCGGTCGCGGGCCATGTCGAAAATAAACTCACCCTCTATGTTCTGAGCAACAAATTCCTTTTCCGGATAAATTGTCACCTCACACCCCATTCTCTCCAATGCTTCTGCCGCAAGCCGAAGGATTGCCGCATCATTGTCTACGTGATTCGGGGAATATTCATTACCACGGCTCACACCAACCACCCGAATCTTCTCTCCTCTTTTACACATTCTATCTTGTTATTCTTATTTTCTAGATTTTACGCAAAAAATCAATGTTGCTTATTCTGTTTTAATCTTGTCCGTTCAAAAAAGCCTCTGCTTTTACAATGTCCCCCGCATGGTCCACATCCAAAATTTTTGAGAAAGGATAAGCCTTGAGCTGAAGGCCGTCGGCTACCAGCTGACGCTGAAAATTACGCATGCGCGACATGCCCTGCGCCATACATTTCTCCAATGTCACGATTGAGTTGGACGACAGGCAATAGATTCCCCCTGAAATGTAACGCGTATCAGGCTGCAAAGTATCATAGAAACCGGTAATATTGCGGTCCTCGTCCGTACCGATGTACAACGGTTTTTCGTCGTCGATGTAATCTGTGACGGCCATCATGCCATCCCCCTCAAAAGCCTTGAAAGCGTCAATAAAACGTGAAAACTCCTCTTCCCGGAAAATCGTGTCGACCGTAGTCAGACAGAAACGGTCGTCCTTCAGGTAACGGCTCAGTTCGTAAAAACTGTGCATGGAGCTGGGTGTTGTCTTGACAATAACCCGCAAAGGCACTTCCGATGTTTTTTCCAGCTTGCTCAGGTGTTCCTTTGTCAAAGTCACCTCATTGTTGATAATGACCACCACTTCTTCTGCTCCGTTCTTCGCAAAGATGTGAATCAGACGGTCAATCATAGCCATACCGTTCAGTTGCACCAATGGTTTGGGCAACTGAACTCCTTCTTGTGCCAGCCGGGAACCTTCCCCGGCTGATATGATTGCAAACTTCATGTTATTCCTCTTCTATACTGTCTAATTTCAGTTTATCACTGTCATCTCGTTTCTCATAATACTGCTTGCGCAACGGGCGGGCACTGATTTCTCTTTCCCAGGCACGGTTGCGGAACACATCCATGGCCACGTACACTGCCTGACGGAAAGAATCTTCCGAAGCAATGCCTTTTCCAGCAATATCGTATGCCGTACCGTGAGCAGGCGAAGTGCGTACGATAGGCAAGCCGGCAGTAAAGTTCACACCCTCGTCCATAGCCAGTGCCTTGAACGGAGCCAGTCCCTGGTCATGATACATGGCCAAGATACCGTCGAAATGCGTATAATTGCCTGAGCCCATGAAACCATCGGCTGGATACGGCCCGAAGCACTGCACACCGCGAGCTATCATCTCTTTCATGGCCGGAATAATCACTTCCTGCTCTTCCGTTCCCAGCAGTCCGTTGTCTCCCGCATGAGGATTCAGTGAGAACACGGCAATACGCGGATTGTCAATGCCGAAATCCTTCTTCAGCGAACGATGGAAAATCTCCATCTTTTCCATAATCAGTTCTTTGGTCAGTTCACCGGCAATATCACGCACGGGTACATGGCCTGTCACCAGTGCCACACGGAAATCACCTTTCAGCAGAATCATCAAGGCCTTCTGTCCTTCACCCACACGTTCTTCAATGTATTCCGTATGTCCCGGGAAATGGAACGCATCCGACTGAATGGTATGCTTGTTGATAGGCGCCGTCACCAGCACATCGAACAGGCCTTCCCGGTAATCGGCCAAAGCTCTTTCCAGTGCAGCCAGTGCCGCCTTTCCTGCTTCGGGAGTCGGCTTGGTCAGTTCCACCTTCAACTCCTCTTCTATGCAGTTCACCACGTTCACTCTTCCGTCCTGCACCTCTTCAGCAGAATTTACAATGCTGAAACTGGTCTGTATCTCCATGGCCTTGCGGTGATACGCAGCAACCTTGGGAGAGCCGTACACCACCGGCGTACAAAGTTCCAGCATGGTGGGGTCAGAGAAAGTCTTCAATATCACTTCATAGCCTACCCCGTTTATATCTCCATGGGTGATTCCCACCCTAATTTTACGATTTTCCATATTTATTGCTTATTCTGTTCAGCTTCTTGTTTGATTTGTTCTTCCGAGATGGAATTGTCTACCGGAATCTCCGACACTTCTTTTTCTGAAGGAAGCTTCAGTGTATACAACGCCGCGTTCAGCTTGCGAATCTGGTCGCGTTTCAGCTTACCCGGGTTATAGACAAAACCTTCCACCACGATAACCCGTGCATTGTCACGGTCTACCCGCACATGCGATACGAACGGACCACCCATGGCATCGTTCTTCATTTCCCACAATCCGCGGGCCTCGAATGCATAGTCTCCCTTCACTGCAATGTTGCGCGTCTCAACAAATATGGAATCGGCTGTTTCCATATACATGCCTTCACGCGCACCCGGCAGGTTGACTTTCATCACAGAGTCACGTTTATGAATGAAATACTCTTTGGTAAACGTATCGTGGTCACGGAACGGATAAGCATACATCACGAAATTCAAGTCATTCAGGTTGCTCGAAGCCCACAGGAAATTCTCACCCTGCTTGTACGATTCCATTTCCACCGGCATCCAGATGTCGCAATCAAACATGCTCTGTACCTTGGTCGAAAGTGTTTCATTGTGTTTTTTCTCCAGCAACTTCACCTGACGGTTCATTTCGGCACGGGTAAAGAAGTCGATAATCACCTGACCGTTTTTCGAAACATAGTCTGCAAACTCCTTCTGGTTAGGCGCCTGAATGGTCATAATCATCTGCGGAGACGAATAGGCATCACGCGTATACTTGAATTTGGGCTGCGTATAGATGTCCTGAATATCTACAATAATGATGTTACGGAACAAACGCACCGAACGGTCAAAAAAGTCAGGCCGCACACGCGAAATACGGAAAGAGCGTTCAGCCTGAGGCAATCCCGGCACATCCGTATCCAGCACATGAAACAGTGCACTGTCCGGACTCATCCAGCATTTGTCATCGGCCACCACCATCACTTCATACGGGCGTCCGCTTGACACCGGAGTAATGATACTCTTCCCTCCGTTGCGGCAGGAAGCAAGCGACAGCACCGCCAGGGCCATTCCAAGATAAAATGTCATTCGTTTCATGATGTTTCTTGTATTAAAAGGTTTCACTTTCTTTCTCTTTTTTCTCTGCCTGCTGCTGGGCGGTAGAAAGCATACCGCAAGCCGCAAAGATATCTTCTCCGCGTGAAGCGCGAATAGTAGCAAACAAGCCGTGCTGTGTCAGGTAATCACGGAAAGCTATCATCGATTCCATATCCGTTCCTTCCAAGTCCACGTTCGGGATGGCATGGAAGCGAATCAGGTTCATACGACAGTCCAGTCCACGAAGCAGTTTCACCAGTTCCTTGGCATAAATCAGGCTGTCGTTCACTCCCTTGAACACGATGTATTCAAAAGACAGACGGCGCTGCTTGCTGAAATCATACCGGCGAAGTATCTCCACCATCTCAGTAATGGAGAAAGCCTTTTCTGCCGGCATCAGTTCCCTGCGCTGGGAAGGGAAAGGAGAATGCAGACTGATGGCCAGATGGCAGTCACTTTCTTCCAGGAAACGTTCCAGTCCTTTCCGCAGTCCTACGGTAGAAACCGTGATACGCTTCGGGCTCCATTTGTAGCCATAGTCGGCAGTCAGTATTTCCAAGGCACGCAGCACTTCGTCCAGGTTGTCAAACGGTTCGCCCATGCCCATAAACACCACGTTGGTCAGCGTATCCCGTTCCGGCACCGAATAAATCTGATTCAGAATCTGGGCAGCTGTCAGGCTGGTTGTGTATCCCTGCTTTCCGGTCATACAGAATTTACAGTTCATCTTGCATCCCACCTGCGAAGACACACACAAGGTTGCCCGGTCGTCATCGGGAATATATACGGATTCTATGTAATCACCTTCGGGCGTACAGAACAAGTATTTCACCGTTCCGTCTACCGAACGCATCTCATGCACCGGTGCACTGGCTCCCACCTCGTAGTTCTCCATCAGCCGCTCACGGTTTTTGAGCGAAAGGTTTGTCATCTCTTCAATGGAGCCTACTTTCTTGTCGTACAGCCACGATGCAATCTGCCCGGCTGTAAATTTAGGCATTCCCAAATCCTGCACAATGGTTTTCAGTTCGTTCAGCGTTTTCCCCAATAAAGGAGTTTTTGTCGTCATAATACTCTTATATTCTACACATTTAGCGTACAAAGTTAGGGAAAAAATAAGATATATTGCCTATCTTTGTACGTATAAATGTATTAAATATGAATAACCAAGTAACTTGCTTCCTTTTATATGGAAGTGATAACCAGCTGAATAAAACCATAAAAGGTCTGACAGAGAGTTCCCGAACAGACCAGATATTCCTACTAACTGACCATCCGGAGGACAAAGACATTCCCACAGAGAAATGCCACCTTCTTTCCTCTTTTTCCTTCCAGCATACCGAAGGCATCCGGCAGATGCTTGCCCTCACCCGCACTCCCTACCTCCTTGTTTATACCAAGCCCCATACATTAGATATGGGCTACATGGCACTGGAACGCATGTGCGACTATTTAGCCGCACCGGAATCGGGCATGGTCTATGCCGACCATTATCAGGTGACAGAGGGAGTACGAAAGCCTCATCCGGTCATCGACTACCAGCCGGGAAGCGTGCGCGATGACTTTGACTTCGGCTCGGTGCTGCTCTTCAAGACGGCAGCCCTGCAGGAAGCGTTCGACACCATCACCCACCAGCCCGAATACCAGTATTCCGCCTTGTATGCCGTGCGACTGGCACTTTCACAGAAATACGAACTGACGCACATACGTGAGTTCCTTTACACCGAAATTGAGGAAGACACCCGCCTGTCGGGCGAAAAACAGTTTGACTACGTAGACCCGCGTAACCGAAGCGTACAACTGGAACGGGAAACGGCATTTACTTATTACCTGAAAAATATTCATGCCTTCCTGCCTCCGGTGGAGCGCGAAATCGATTTGTCGGAAGGCGAGTTTGCATACGAGGCTTCGGTCATCATCCCCGTGCGCAACCGCATCCGCACCATTGCCGACGCCATTGAATCGGTACTGAAACAGGAAACAGACTTCCCGTTCAACCTGATTGTCATCGACAACCATTCTACCGACGGCACCACGGAGTGCATTGACCAATACGCCGGAAACGGAAAAGTGATTCATCTCATTCCCGAACGTGACGATTTGGGCATCGGCGGATGCTGGAATCTGGGTGTGCATCACCCTCTCTGCGGACGCTTTGCCGTGCAGCTCGACAGCGACGACCTGTACAGCAGTCCGTCTACCCTCCAGACCATTGTCGACAAGTTCCGCCAGGAGCGCTGCGCTATGGTTATCGGCTCTTACCGCATGACCAACTTCCAACTGGAGACACTGCCGCCGGGCGTCATCGACCACAAGGAATGGACCGATACCAACGGACACAACAACGCCCTCCGCATCAACGGACTGGGAGCCCCGCGTGCTTTCTTCACGCCGCTGCTGCGGAAAATCCGTGTACCGAACACCAGCTACGGCGAAGATTATGCGTTAGGACTGGCTTTCTCCCGGGAATACCGCATCGGACGAATCTACGACGTACTTTATTTGTGCCGTCGCTGGGAAGGCAATTCCGACGCGGCTCTGAGTATTGAGAAGCAGAACCAGAACAACAGCTACAAGGACAGCCTGCGTACCCTGGAAATACGGAAACGCCAGGCCCTGCTCCGTCACCCTCTTTCATGGGAAGATGCAGCCCCTGCGGCTTCTGCCGAAACCTTCATCCGTCACCAGCTCGACACATGGCCACTGGCCCGCAAAAACCACGAAGCACTGGCGCATGTACAGACCCGCACACTTTCACTCGGTGCGAACGACATCACCGTGCAGTTCAATCCAGCACGCGCCGTTTCCACCTGTGCCAAAGTAGACAAGGCTTCCATCGCTGCCCGCCCCTGCTTCCTCTGTCTGAGCCACAAGCCGGAAGAGCAAGAGTCTGTCCGCATCCAGCTGGACGAACCTTTCAGCCTGCGACTAAATCCTTACCCCATTCTGCCGGGGCACCTCACCATCTCCACGGAAAGTCACCAGTGGCAGACATTGGCCGACAAGACTTCGCGCCGGTTGCCCGAACGCCTAGTCAGCTGGTTGGAGAAGAACTTCGCCAGCGGCTACACCGTGTTCTACAACGGAGCCAAATGCGGTGCTTCTGCCCCCGACCACTTCCATTTCCAGGCCGTACGTCAGGAAGATGTGCCCCTCATCCGCCAATGGGAAAGACTGATGAGCACAGCGGTAGAAAAAGGTTTCGAACCCCTCTCCGACGGCAAATCCTGCATCGCCTACGACATCGAAGAATACTTCTGTCCGATACGGGCCTTCATCACTCAGGGAGGACTGGCCACTGGTGTACGGCTGATTGACAGCTACCTGCACAGCCTGCCCCTGCACGAAGGAGAAACCGAGCCACGCTACAACCTCTTTGCCTGGAATGACCCGCGCTACGGATTTGTCACCGTCTACATCCCGCGCACAGCCCATCGCCCGCAGTGCTACACTGCCGAAGGCGACGCACAGCTGATTGTCAGTCCCGGTGCCCTCGATATGGCCGGCATCCTTGTGACGGCCCGCAAAGAAGATTTTCAAAAACTGGACGCTGACACGCTCCGCCAAATCTACCACGAAGTAACACATTAAGCATCATGAAAGAACCTGAAATTAACGTGGGCATTGTCAATGCCCTTGAAATAGCCTTTACACTCAATGCCAAGTTTCTGGCCAAAGGAGAAACCGTATCGGGCAAGCAACGCGTATCCTTCGACGAAGGAGGAATTTCCTGGAACGGCAACGTGTACCGGGAACTGACCTTCACCCCGTTGGAGGACGATGCCTCCTTCTCACTCGAAGACGTAACCATCGGTATCAATTTCCACTGGGAACGCCAGGAAACACAAACCTTCCTCGGCACCCTGCGCCTGGTGGTAGACGAAGGAAAGATTACCGCCATCAACCAGGTGCCGGCAGAAGACTACCTGACCAGCGTCATCTCGTCCGAGATGAACGCCACCTCTTCCCTGGAGTTTCTGAAAACCCATGCCGTCATCTCACGAAGCTGGCTTTTAGCACAGATTGAAAAGCGGAAGGCCCTCAGCAAACAGGGCAGCAACTTCTTTCCCTTCCTCAAGACTGAAACAGAATACATCCGCTGGTACGACCGCGAAGACCATACCATCTTCGACGTATGCGCCGACGACCATTGCCAGCGCTATCAGGGCATTACCCGTGCCTCCAACCAGAGTGTGGTGGAAGCCGTGAAGGAAACACGCGGCCAGGTGCTCATGCACAAGCATGCCATCTGCGACGCCCGTTTCTCGAAGTGCTGCGGCGGAGTGACCGAAGAGTTCAACTACTGCTGGGAAGACAAGCATTATCCTTACCTCAGTGCCGTGCGTGACTTGGACACGGATGCCCCCCTGCCCGACCTCACCCAAGAGGAAGAAGCCGAACGATGGATACGCCAGCGTCCGGAGTCTTTCTGCCACACCACTGACCCGAAAATCCTTTCACAGATACTCAACAACTACGACCGGGAGACACACGATTTCTACCGCTGGAAGGTGAGATACACACAAACCGAACTGGCCGAACTGATTGCCACGCATACCAAGAGTGATTACGGGGAGATACTCGACCTTATCCCAATGGAACGAGGAAAATCGGGACGTATCAGCCGGCTGAAGATTGTAGGAACCCTGAAAACAATGACCATCGGAAAGGAACTGGAAATACGACGCACCCTCTCACCTACCCACCTGTTCAGCTCGGCATTCGTGGTCGACAAGGGACCGGAAGTGAACGGAGTGCCCGAATGGTTCGAACTGACCGGTGCCGGATGGGGACACGGTGTGGGACTCTGTCAGATCGGTGCTGCCGTGATGGGCGAAAAAGGATATTCCTACGACCAGATTCTGCTGCATTACTACCGGGGAGCTGAAATCCGTAAGTTATACTAAAAACGAACGACTATGCGCACACGCTCTCCCTGGTACTGGGTACCTTCGCTCTACTTTGCCGAAGGACTTCCCTACGTAGCTGTGATGGTTTTATCGCTGGTGATGTACAAACGGATGGGCATCTCGAATACGGAGGTGGCCCTCTACACCAGCTGGCTGAACCTGCCCTGGGTCATCAAGCCCCTGTGGAGCCCGTTTGTCGACCTGCTCCGCACCAAGCGGTGGTGGATTGTCACTACCCAGTTGCTGCTGGGTGCCGGACTGGCCGGCATTGCCTTCACCATCCCCACCAGCCATTTCTTCCAGACCACATTGGCGGTATTCTGGCTCGTAGCCTTCAGTTCCGCCACCCACGATATCGCCGCCGACGGCTTCTACATGTTAGGCCTTACCCCGCATCAGCAAGCCTTCTTCGTGGGCATCCGCAGCACGTTCTACCGCTTTGCCACCATCGCCGGACAAGGACTGCTCATTATGCTGGCCGGCTGGCTGGAAGAAATGACCGGACGCACATCGTATGCCTGGAGCATCACCTTCTTCACGTTAGCGGGCTGCCTGCTGGCTCTGTGGCTCTACCATTCCTTCGTACTGCCCCGTCCTGACCAGGACTGCCCGTCAGTTGCCCGACAAGGAGAAGCCCGGAGCATACTGACCGATTTCCTGCTCACCTTCCGTTCCTTCTTCCAGAAAGAACAAGCGCTTACCGCCATCCTGTTCATGCTGCTCTACCGCCTGCCCGAGGCACAGTTAGCCAAGATGGGCATTCCCTTTCTGCTCGACCCGGTGGAACAAGGAGGACTCGGCATGACCACGGCACAGATAGGCTTTGCCCAAGGAACGCTCGGCATTGTCGGTCTCACCTTGGGAGGTATCCTGGGAGGCATTGCCGTAGCACGCCACGGACTGCGCCGCTGGCTCTGGCCGATGGTATGGGCCATCTCCCTGCCCGATATTGTCTACGTGTACCTGAGTTACGCCCAGCCCGACAACTTAATCATCGTGAACAGCTGCATCTTTGTGGAACAGTTCGGCTACGGATTCGGTTTCACGGCCTACATGCTCTACCTTATTTATTTTGCCAACGGCACACACAAGACCTCGCACTATGCCATCTGTACCGCCTTCATGGCCTTGGGCATGATGCTGCCAGGCATGATAGCTGGCTGGATGCAAGAAACCCTAGGCTACCAGCTGTTCTTCATCTGGATTATGGTGTGCACACTGGCCACCTTCGGCGTTACCGCCCTGTTGAAAATCGACCCTGAATTCGGGAAGAAATAAAAAGACACGTTTTGTCCGGCCTTTACTTCCCAGAAAGGAAGTGCCGGACAAAACGCATAAAATTCAATACCGTATCCGACTCCTGCCCCTGAGCCGATACAAAACAGAAATGCCGCTTGAATTGCAGGCCCTCAATGTCAATCACCTGAAAGTCTCCTTCCTTCAGTTCCCTCTCTAAGGCACAGATTGACACGATGCCCATACAGTTGCTGCACCGCAAGAACGACTTGATACCTTCCGTACTGCCTAAATGCATCCGCACGTTCAGCGAAGAAAGCTTCAGTCCCTGCTCTGCCAATACCATCTCAATGGCATCCAGCGTGCCGGAACCCCGCTCACGAAGCACCAGCGGCACACTGACAAACTCCTCCAGTGTCAGTTCCTCCTTTCCGGTCCAGCGACCGCGCGGACAAACCACCGGCACCAGCTCATCGCACAAGAACGGGTCATAGCGCAGGCTGGGCAGACGGAACACTCCCTCCACCATACCCACGTCAATGGTATGCTCCTGCAAAGCCTTCTCCACATTGCGCGAATTGGTGTCCATCAATGACACACTCATCTTGGGATAACGCTCCGTGAAAGCAGCCAGCACAGGCGGAAGCACATACTGTGAGATTGTCGTACTTGCCCCTAACCGTAACTCTCCCGCATACTCATTGTTCAACTGGTGCATGTCGTACTCCAGCTTGCGGTAATCGTCCAAAATCCGTTCGCAGTGCTCCATCAGCAACTTCCCAGCCTCCGTGAGCGAAATGGAATTCCCCTTCCGGTCGAACAGACGCACTCCGTAGAGACTCTCCAGCTCCCGTACATGCTTGGTCACTGCCGGCTGGCTCACAAACAGCTCCTGCGAAGCCTTGGTAAAGCTAAGGTTTCGTGCCACACTATAGAACGCTTTCAAACGGAAATCAGACATACTCTACAAAGATTAAAGTTCCTCTGCCCGGATGCCCAACGACTGAAGAATGGCAAATCCCAACATTTCAAAAGAATATTCATAATCGTGTGCCGGAGGATTCATGCCAAACACCGTCACACCATCTTTTCCCTTTATCTTTGCCGCCAGCCGCTCCACAGCTTCTCCATATTCCCCTTCATCGGGCACCAGCATGATTCGGCGTGCATCTTTCGATTCGGTCAGCAGTTGCAATGATTCCGTAAACAAGTCCTCCCGACGAGCCATATCCGAAGGCTGGAAAGCATAAAGCGCAAACTCACCCAGGCGGCTCTGGAATGCCATGCCGTGAACTTCCTTTTCCAAATCGGAAGGAAGACAGAAATTCATCCGGCTATGCTCCGCATCATACACAAAAATTACCTGTATCTCATTCTTTCCCGGCTCAATTCCGGCATCCAAAGCCAGACACTCCAGCAACACGGCCAGATCAGCCTTAGGCAGTTCACGCCCCACCAGCGGTGCAAAATGTGCCGCCATATCCTTCCCCACGCGGTCAAGGAAAGCTGCATCAATTAAAATTACATCAGAAGCAAAGGGTATTTTCTTTTCCATATTAGTTAATGTGTTTCTATTTATACTTGTTTCTCCAGTTTACCGTCCTCCAGCTAATAGACCTACATTATTTACCCATGAATAGCATGCTAAAAAGCCAGACATATAACTTGCAATGGCATCCCTCAATGAGCCGGGACAGATATATTCGCCCCCATTGAAATCCATGTGAAATACCAGATACACCGTGCATTCCTTCTCCAGGCTGTCAACCTTCAGGCCTCTGAAAGCTCCTTGCGCCCTAAAAAAATAGTTCTTCAGCGTAGAAACCAACAAACTCTTCCCGAAACCTCGCGGACGGCTCAGAAAGTAAATAGAACCGTCCTTGGCAATCGAATAAACCATATCCATCTTGTCTACATATACATAACCGTCTTCGATGATGCGATCAAAGCTCTGTATTCCGGTTGGGTATTTCATAAATAAAATAATAAATTGATATTATAGATGATATCTGAAGCAAAGATAGAAAATTTCAACCACAATCCGCTCCCTTTCAGGAGGGCTTTTTTCTCCCCCGGAAAAAACACAAGTACATTCATCCGTAAACGCAAGTGCGTTTCAGGTAAAATGTAAAGGCGTTTGAAGTAAAACGTACTTGCGTTTCAGGAAAAACTCTTTGACGTTTCAAACGCAATGTACTTACGCCAGGACCGACTGACAAAAAGCGAGCCATAAATGACAGATTTTCAGTATAAAAACACAATCAAGTGACAAATCGTCAGGTTTTCGTCTCCGGCAGACGCTGGCAAAGAATTTGAATAACACTAAGCGTAAAAAGTGAAAATAATAAGAAACCACAACTAATAACGAGAAAGGAGACCATTTATGAACTTTAACAACTTTACAATCAAATCGCAAGAGGCAGTGCAGGAAGCGGTAAACCTGGTACAGAGCCGCGGACAGCAGGCCATCGAGCCGGAACATTTGATGGCAGGTTTGCTGAAGGTGGGCGAAAATGTAACGAACTTCATTTTCCAGAAACTCGGCATAAACGGCCAGCAGATAGAAACCGTACTCGACCGGCAAATCGCCTCACTGCCGAAAGTTTCAGGTGGGGAAGCTTACCTGAGCCGGAGCACCAACGAGGTGTTGCAGAAAGCCGTGGAAGTATCTAAGGAACTGGGTGATGAATATGTGTCACTGGAAGCCTTGCTGCTGGCACTGCTGAACGTGAAAAGTACGGTGGCCACCATCCTGAAAGATGCGGGCCTTACCGACAAGGAACTGCGGGCTGCCATTCAGGAACTGCGTCAGGGACAGAAAGTCACCTCACAGTCGAGCGAAGATACCTATCAGTCATTAAACAAATATGCCATCAACCTGATTGAAGCTGCACGAAGCGGAAAACTTGACCCGGTTATCGGCCGTGACGAGGAAATCCGACGGGTATTGCAGATTCTGAGCCGACGTACGAAGAACAACCCGATTCTGATTGGTGAACCGGGTACGGGTAAGACGGCCATCGTAGAGGGACTGGCACAGCGAATCCTGCGTGGAGATGTGCCGGAGAACTTGAAGAACAAGCAGCTGTTCTCACTGGATATGGGTGCGCTGGTTGCAGGTGCCAAATACAAAGGTGAATTTGAGGAACGTCTGAAATCGGTTATCAACGAAGTGACGAAGTCCGACGGAAACATCATCCTCTTTATCGATGAAATCCACACGCTGGTGGGTGCCGGAAAAGGGGAAGGTGCCATGGATGCCGCCAACATTCTGAAACCGGCCCTGGCCCGTGGCGAACTGCGGAGCATCGGTGCCACTACCCTCGATGAATACCAGAAGTATTTCGAAAAGGATAAGGCATTGGAACGTCGTTTCCAGACAGTCATGGTAGACGAACCGGATACGGCCAGCTCTATCTCCATCTTGCGTGGACTGAAGGAGCGCTACGAGAACCACCATCAGGTGCGTATCAAAGACGAAGCCATCATCGCGGCAGTGGAACTGAGCAACCGTTACATTTCCGACCGTTTCTTGCCGGATAAGGCCATCGACCTGATGGATGAAGCGGCTGCCAAATTGCGTATGGAGCGTGATTCGCTTCCGGAAGAACTGGATGAAATCGAACGTCGGTTGAAGCAGCTCGAAATTGAACGTGAGGCTATCAAGCGTGAAAAGGACGAGGCTAAACTGGCTCAACTGAACAAGGAGATTGCAGAACTGAAGGAACAGGAAACTTCTTACAAGGCTAAATGGCAGAGTGAGAAAGAACTGGTGAACAAGATTCAGCAGAACAAGAAGGAAATCGAACAACTGAAGTTCGAAGCCGACAAGGCAGAGCGTGAAGGTGATTACGGACGAGTAGCTGAAATCCGCTACGGAAAGCTTCAGGCACTGGAGAATGAAATCAAGTCTATCCAGGAAGACCTGAAGAAGAAGCAGGGTGACAGTGCCTTGATTAAGGAAGAGGTAACGGCTGAAGACATCGCCGATGTAGTTTCCCGCTGGACGGGCATACCGGTAAGCAAGATGCTGCAAAGCGAAAGAGAGAAGCTGCTTCACCTGGAAGATGAGCTGCACAAGCGGGTTATCGGACAAGACGAAGCCATCGAAGCCGTGGCTGATGCCGTACGCCGTAGCCGTGCCGGACTGCAAGACCCGAAACGTCCTATCGGCTCATTCCTTTTCCTGGGAACCACCGGTGTAGGTAAGACGGAATTGGCAAAGGCGCTGGCGGAGTTCCTCTTTGACGACGAGACGATGATGACCCGTATCGACATGAGCGAGTATCAGGAGAAACACAGCGTTTCCCGTCTGGTAGGAGCGCCTCCGGGATATGTGGGCTACGATGAAGGTGGACAACTGACAGAAGCCGTAAGGCGGAAACCGTATTCTGTCGTCCTATTCGACGAAATCGAGAAAGCGCATCCGGACGTCTTCAACGTTCTGCTGCAGGTACTCGATGACGGCCGTATCACCGACTCCCAGGGCCGTACCGTAGACTTTAAAAATACGATCCTGATCATGACCTCCAATATCGGAGCAAATTATCTGTTGGAGGGCATCAAAGAAGACGGATCTATTGACGAACAGTGTCAGGAAATGACAATGAATGACCTGAAAGCTCATTTCAGACCGGAATTTCTGAACCGGTTGGATGAGATCATTATGTTCAAGCCACTGACGAAGACCAATATCCGCTCGATTATTGATCTGCTGGTCAAAGATGTAAACCGTCGGCTGGAAGAAAAAGAACTTCAGATCGAACTGACAGAAGCTGCAAAAGATTTTGTAGTGGAAGGCGGATACGATCCGATGTATGGTGCAAGACCACTGAAGCGGTATCTGCAGAAAAATGTGGAGACGCTTGCAGCAAGACTGATCCTTGCAGGAAATGTCGGTCGGGGTGATACAATTCTGATCGATGTCAGAGATGGAAAACTGGAGGCTGTGGTAAAGCAGGGATAAGCTGGACGGCATAAATTGATAGCCGGAAGAGAGCAAAGAAGAAAGAGATGAAAAGCCCCCCGTGGTATGGTACAATAAAAGTACTGTATCACGGGGGATTTTTAATGTATACAAGAAATGAAAGGTATCTGACTATCATATAAAAGGGGAGCATTCTATGCGGAAAATAATTTTTCATATTGATGTAAACAGTGCATTTCTTTCCTGGGAATCAGCCAGAAGGGTGAGCCAGGGGTTGCCGGATCTCAGAGAAATTCCTTCCTGTGTAGGAGGAAATCCAAAGAAACGGACAGGTATCGTGGTTGCCAAATCTATCCCTGCAAAAAAATACGGGATCCAGACCGGCGAGCCAGTAGCTATGGCTCTTCGGAAATGTCCCAATTTGGT
>OGMH01000429.1_pt1 | contig 25157 bp, 20 predicted proteins | sample 1573191 | NCBI WGS metagenome assembly OGMH01 (sample SAMEA2581978, study PRJEB24529) | metagenome | biome: Human gut stool | place: China | collected 2011 | reverse complement strand
ATCCCTGCTTCCGGTACTTCTGACAGCACTTGTCTACAAGCTGCTCGGAAATAAGAAGTGGACAGCAACGAAACTGATCCTTCTGATTATTGTTATTGCACTGGTATGCTCTTTCTTTGGAATCCTCACAGTATAGCGGAAAGGAAATAATATCTATGAAAAGAATTTTAGTTACGGTATCTCATCATAAGATGGCAGATGGATTAAAGGATACTCTGAATTTTGTTTCAGGCGGAGTGCAGGAGACGATTGCACTCTCTGCCTATCTGGATAACCAGCCGGTGGAAGAGGCAGTCGATGAACTGATGAAAGGATTTGCAGAGGAAGATGAAGTGATCGTTCTGACAGACCTGACTTCAGGAAGTGTGAACCAGCAGTTTTTCCGTTATCGCAACAGACCGCATACGCACATTGTGAGTGGTATGAACCTTCCACTTGCATTTCAGGTAGCCATGGAGCCGCAGGGAGAATATATCACGGTGGAACGGATGCGTGAGATGGTGGAAGAAGCAAAGAATGAAATAAAATATGTCAATGATATAGCAGATGATGGAGATGACGAAGATGAGTAATAAAACGGCATGGTGGAAAAAGAGTGTAGTATATCAGGTATATCCGAAAAGCTTTTGTGATTCAAATGGAGACGGGATCGGGGATCTGAATGGAATCCGCAAAAAAATTCCTTATCTTGTAAAGCTGGGGGTGGATGTTCTCTGGTTGAATCCGATCTACGCGTCTCCGCAGGTGGATAACGGGTATGATATTTCCAATTACAGAGAGATCGAGCCGACATTTGGTACCATGGAAGATTTTGAAAATCTGCTTGCAGAAGCACATGAGGCAGGTCTGAAGATCATTCTTGACCTGGTTGTAAATCATACCTCTGACCAGCATCCATGGTTTCAGGAATCAAGAAAAAGTAAGGACAATCCTTACAGCGACTACTATATATGGAAAGACGAAGTAATCAATAACTGGGGATCCAGCTTCGGCGGATCTGCCTGGGAGTATGCAGAGGAGCGTGCCCAGTATTATCTGCACTGCTTTGCAAAAGAGCAGCCGGATCTGAACTGGGAAAATCCGAAAGTGCGGCAGGAAGTATATGATATCCTGCGGTTCTGGCTGGATAAAGGAATCGATGGATTCCGGATGGATGTAATTTCGCTTCTTTCGAAAGATCAGAGTTTTCCGGACGGGCCGGTGATTCAAAATAAAGCTTACGGAAGTTATTATGCCGGATGTGCAAATGGACCGAGAGTACATGAATTTCTCCAGGAGATGAACCGGGAAGTATTGAGTAAATACGATATTATGACCGTAGGAGAGGCACCGCATACCAATGCAGATGAGGCGGCTCTTTATACAGATGAATCAAGAAAAGAACTGAACATGGTCTTTCATTTTGACCATATGCATCTGGATTATGATGAGAATGGAAAATATGCAACGAATCGTGTGCCTCTTGTGGCACTGAAAAAAATCATGACGCAGTGGCAGGATAAGATGCATGAGTGCAATGGCTGGAACAGTCTGTACTGGTGCAATCACGATCAGGCGAGAGCTGTGACACGCTTTGGAAACGATTCAGAAGAATACAGAGAAATCTCGGCAAAAATGCTTGGAACATGTCTTCATATGATGCAGGGAACTCCTTACATTTATGAAGGGGAAGAGCTTGGAATGACCAATGCAGATTTTACAAGGATCGAGGAGTACAAAGACGTAGAAGCACTGGATATCTTTAAAGATTTTACAGAAAGAAAAGGATTTTCAAAAGAAGATACCCTCCATTTACTTCATTTGAAGTCCAGAGACAACGCCAGAACTCCGATGCAGTGGGATGCTTCTGAAAATGCCGGATTCTCCGAAGCACAGCCATGGATTCGTGTCAATGCTAATTATAAAAAGATCAATGTAGAAAATGCTCTGGCAGACAGTGACTCTGTTTTCTATTACTATCAGAAGCTGATTGCCCTGCGTCATGAACTTCCGATTATTACGGATGGAGTTTATGAACTGCTGGATGCAGAGAATGAAAAGATTTATGCTTACCTGAGAAAAGGAGAGAAAGAAAGTCTGATTGTTCTTTGCAATTTCACGGATGAGACAGTGGAATACGAGGTGGATGAGTCTGTAAAAGCAGAGAGAAGTGAGCTTGTAATTTCCAATTATAAAGATGCTCCTGAAAAGTTTGCATCAAAGATCACAATGAAGCCTTATGGGGCTTATGTATACTATACAAAATGAGGTAAGAAAAATGGTGTAATCCCGATTATGGGGTTACATCTTTTTTTGCAAGGATTTTTCGGATATTTTTAAAATCGTTTGAAATTCAATGGAATAGAAAAAATCTTTTTTTTAGGGCGTCCGGATATGCGTGACTTATTTCTGTGGTTTCAGCCAGCGATCAAGCCAGTTAAAGAAAGTGCGTTGCCACAAAATACCGTTCTGCGGTTTCAATACCCAGTGGTTTTCGTCCGGGAAAATCAGCAGTTCGGCAGGAATGCCTCTCAGTTTGGCAGCGTTGAATGCGGCCATACCCTGCGAAGCCAAGATGCGGTAGTCTTTCTCGCCGTGGATGCAGAGGATAGGCGTATCCCATTTGTCGACAAACAGGTGAGGAGAGTTGGCATAGCTGCGCTTTACAGCTGGGTTGTTCTTGTCCCAGTACGGGCCACCCAAATCCCAGTTGGTGAACCAGAGTTCTTCGGTTTCGAGGTACTGCTGTTCCATGTTGAAGAATCCATCGTGTGCGATGAAGGCCTTGAAACGCTTGTTATGGTGTCCGGCCAGCCAATATACAGAATATCCTCCGAAGCTGGCACCTACACAGCCCAAGCGGTCTTTATCTACGTACGGTTCCTTGGCGATGTCGTCGATGGCGGTCAGGTAGTCGTCCATGCAGTGTCCGCCGTAGTTGGTGCTGATTTCTTCCAGCCATTCCATGCCGAATCCCGGCAAACCGCGACGGTTGGGGGCAATGATGATGTAATCGTTGGCAGCCATAATCTGGAAGTTCCAGCGGTAGCTCCAGAACTGGCTGACGGGGCTCTGCGGACCGCCTTCACAGAACAGCAGGGTAGGGTATTTCTTGTTCGGGTCGAAGTCTACCGGATAGATTACCCACGAGAGCATGTCTTTACCGTCGACAGTCTTTGTCCAGCGGGCTTCTACTTTACCTAACTTCAGCTGCTTGAAGATGTGGTCGTTTTCCTGCGTGATGCGGGTTACCTCGTTATCCTTGTTCAGGTTGACGGTGAACAGCTCGTCGGCTTCGCTGATAGAGTGACGCTTGGTGAGAAGTTGTCCGTCGCCCAGCATTTCTACAGAAGCATAGTCGTACATGCCTTCTGTAAGCTGTTCTACTTCTCCCTTCAGGTTCGTGCGGTGAATCATGCTGGTGGCATGCCATACACCGGTGAAATAGAGAGTCTGGTTATCCGGAGCCCAGCAGTAGCTGTCCACACCCGACTGGAAGGATTCCGTAACGTAAGTCTTCTTGCCGTTCTTCAAATCCATTACGCAAAGGCGGTTGCGGTCGCTTTCGTATCCGTCGCGCTCCATGCTTTGCCAGGCAATGAATCCGCCGTCGGGGGAGAACTGCGGGTTCGTGTCGTAACCCATGTTCTTGTCGGTAGCGTCTTCCTTGCAGAGATTGCGGGTCTGCTTGGTTTCCAGGTTATACAGGTAAATGTCCGAATCGGTAGAGATGGCGTATTCCAGTCCGGTTTTCTTGCGGCAGGTATATGCGATGGATTTGGAGTCAGGACTCCAGGTAAGCTGTTCGATGCCGCCAAAAGGCTTCATCGGCGATTCGTAGGGTTCACCAGCCAGGATGTCGGTTGCTTCGCCTACCTTGTTTCCGGCAAACGGAGCCACGAACGGATGCGGTACGGTTTGCACCCACTCATCCCAGTGCTTGTACATCAGGTCGTCTATCACCATTCCGCTGGCCTTGTCCAGATCAGGATATTTGTCGACGGTGCGTTCGCCGTATTTCACCTGTGAGATGAAGAGCACCTTGCTCTCGTCGGGTGAGAACTTGAATCCGTCAATTCCTCCGGCAAATGAAGAAAGCTGTACGCGTTCGCTGCCGTCGGGATTCATTTCCCAAATCTGGCTGTTACCGTCGGCATCCGGTGCTAGGAAAGCAAGCTTGCTGCCGTTCTTAATCCATGCAGGTTCTCCTTCGCTGGCAGCTGTAGTAGTGAGCAGCTGGTTGCCTGAGCCGTCGGCATTCATTACGTAGATTACCAGGTGGCTCTTGTTTTCTTTCACGCTGTAGTAAGACACCGTGTAGGCAATGCGTTTGCCATCGGGCGATACACAGGAACTTCCGATGCGTCCCATGGCCCAGAGTGTTTCAGGGGTCATACGGCCGTCTTTTACCGTAACCTCCTGCTTGCCGATGATGGGGCCATCTGTCTGTGCGGCTTTTTCAGGACCTACACAGGCCGATGTGGCGAGCATCATGGCTGCTGTCATAGTCATAAAATCTGTTTTTTTCATGTGTTTATTTGATGGTTTGATGATTAAAATTCTTCGTTGTGGATTTTTCTTTTTGAGTCACTCTCGAGTTCCTTTCCGCAGTATTTGCAATAGACGGCTTCTGCGTCGCGGCCTGTCTGGTGGCAGTGCGGGCACTGGCGCTCGGCCTGCTTTTTTCTGCTGGCTTACCATGGCCGCCGATACGATTCCTGTAGGTACGGCAATGATGGTGTAACCGGTGAGCATGATGATGGCCGACAGAAATCGTCCTACCGGGGTAACAGGGGTGATGTCGCCATAACCTACGGTGGTCATGGTAACAATGGCCCAGTAGATGCTGTTGGGGATGTTGTTGAATTCAGACCCGGGTACGTCGCCCTCAATCATGTACATGACTGTTCCCATGGAGGTAACCAGGATGAGGACAAAAAAGAAAAATACGGATATTTTCGGTGCGCTGATGCGTAGGGAGCGCAGCAGCAGATTGCCTTCACTGATGAAAGAGAATAGTTTGAAGATGCGGAATATCCGGATGAGCCGGAAGGCCCGGATGACCAGCAGGTAGTGTGCTCCCTTCAGGAAGAAGCTCAGGTAAACCGGCAGGGTGGCCAGCAGGTCGACCAGCCCGAAGAAGCTGAATATGTATTTTCGAGGATTTTTCAGGCAGTAAATACGGGCCAGGTATTCTATGGTAAAGAAGAGAGTAAGAAGATACTCTAATAATCGCAATACCCAGTAAGCCGTGGGAGAAAACAAGTGCATGCTTTCTAGTATAACCATCAGCACACTGACAATGATGCTGCTGATTAATATGATGTCGAACAGTCTTCCTTTTGGCGTGTCTGATTCGAAAACGATGGAATATACTTTCTGCTTCAATGTTTCATTATGCAGGAAATGCTGCCATCGGGTATAGAGTTTTGAAAAGTAGTTCATGGCTTTACCTTTGTTTCTGCAAAGGTAAGACAATAAATGGAAAAAGAGGAATGTAGCAGAAAAAAGAGCGCCCCTCGATGGCCTGTCTGTATGCCATTGAGGGGCGCGCTGCTGTGTTAAGTGAGATATCTTTTTATTTTTTCTTACCTCCCATGCGTTCCTGACGTTCTTTCTGGAGACGTTCCTGCTCTTTCTGCAGGGCTTCCAGTTTGGCCATCAGTCCGCTTGCCTTTTGCTGTGAAGGTTCCTTCTTGTTGGCTTCCAGCTGGGCGAGCAATTTCTTTTCATCGGTCATGCGGCGCATAATCCACATGGTAATGATACCAATCAGACCGGAGATGAAGTAGTAGTAGCTCAATCCGGATGCGTAGTCATTGAAGATGAAGAAGAACATCACAGGCATGACGTACATCATCCATTTCATGGCAGCCATCTGCGGATTGTTGCCCATATCCTGCTGTTTCATCATGATAATCTGGTTGAGCACCGTAGTGATGCTGAACAGCAGACAGAACAGACTCAGGTGGTTGCCTAACAACGGGATGTGGTAGCTCCAGCTGATCAGGTCGTCGTAAGCCGAAAGGTCATCAGCCCACAAGAATCCCTGCTGACGTAACTCGATAGCGTTCGGCACGAAGAAGAAGAGGGCCATGAACACCGGAGTCTGTAACAACATCGGCAGACAGCCGCCCATCGGACTGACATTGTACTGGCGATAGAGGGCCATGGTTTCCTGCTGTTTCTTCAGGGCATCTTCCTGCTTCGGATATTTGGCGTTAATCTTATCTACATACGGCTTCAGGGCACGCATCTTGGCAGATGAGATGAAAGACTTCCAGGTGGTAGGGAGTACCAGTACCTTGACGATGATGGTCATAAGCAGGATAACCATACCCATGCTCAGTCCCCAGCCTGACAGCCAGTCGAATAGGTTGATGGTGAACCAGCGGTTAATCAGGCGGATAATCGGCCATCCCAGGTAAACCAGGTCTTCCAGTCCCTGATCTTTATCTTTAAAGCTCAGGTCATTGCTGGCCAGTAGTGTCTTGAAGTGATTCGGACCAAAGTAGAACTGCATGTGCGAAGCTTTGGCACCTGTCGGGTCGAAAGCTGTCTTCATGTCGGCTGCATAGTTCTTCATATAGCCGCTTCCTTGCTGTTCCATTTTTGATTCGAGTGTGGCATTGTCAAAGTTCTGCTCTGCCATGAACACGCAGGAGAAATACTGATTCTTGAAAGCTACCCAGTCGAGTGATTCAGGAATGGTTTCTTTTTCATCCTTTGTTTCGCTCAAGTAATCGAAACTGTCGTCCACCGGTTTGTAGGTCAATGACGTGTAACGCTGTTCGAAGTTGTAACCTTTCTCCATCTGGCGGGCACGCTGTTTCCATTCGATGTTCATGCTCTTGGTAGAAGGAGAGAAGAAATTCTGCATGCCGCTGGCCTGAACGGTAAGGTCTACCATATAGGAGTTGGGCAGCAGTCGGTAGTTGAAGTCCAGATGTCCGCCGTTGGCTGCGTTCAGTCGCATGGTCACGGTAGAATCGGTCACATTGGTCGCCTCGAAATACATCTGCTGGCTGAGAATGTTCTCGTTCTTTCCTTCAAAACCGAAATTCATGGAAGCATCTTCGCCGTCGAACAGAACGAGAGGCTGCTTCTTCTGGTCTTTATACTCTTTCAGCAGGGCCTTGCTTACTCGTCCGCCTTTGTTGGAGAAAGTCAGCTGAACCAACTCGTTCTCCAGAACGGTAAACTGTTCCGTACCCTGTGCGGCCTGGAAGAAGAGGGAAGTGCTGTCAGGGCGTGCCGCTTCAATGGCTGCAGCAGCCTGCTTTTCCTGAGCTTCTTCTTGTTGCTTGATAACCTGTTGGATAGAGTCCTGATAGTGCTGTGCGCGTGCTCTTTCTTCCTGGCTGGGGCGGTTGTAGATACCGAATCCCACGATGACCGCTCCAATCAGGATAAAGCCCACTAACGTGTTTTTGTCCATTTCTATTTTTTTACAATGTTATGTTTGGTTTATTTGCTGATGGCTGCCTTGATGAACGACAGGAACAGCGGATGTGGTTTCAGTACCGTACTGCTGTATTCCGGATGGAACTGTGTACCGATGAACCATTTCAGGGTCGGGATTTCCACGATTTCCACCAGGTCAGATTCAGGATTGATACCTACACACTTCATGCCCGCCTTTTCGAATTCTTCCTTGTAGCTGTTGTTGAATTCGTAGCGGTGGCGGTGACGTTCCTGGATGTGTTCACTCTGGTAAGCCTCATAAGTCTTGGAGTTCGGGTCGATAACACACTCGTAAGCTCCCAGACGCATGGTACCGCCCATGTTGGTGATGGATTTCTGTTCCTCCATGATGTCGATTACATTGTGCGGAGTCTTTTCGTCCATTTCACGGCTGTTGGCATCGGCATATCCCAGTACGTTTCGTGCGAATTCGATGGCAATGCACTGCATACCCAGACAGATACCGAATGTCGGTACGTTGTGTGTACGGCAGTACTTGATAGCTACGAACTTACCTTCGATACCACGCTGTCCGAATCCCGGGCAGATGATGACACCGTCCATGTCTTTCAGGTGCTCTTCAATGTTGTCGTCGGTTAGGTTCTCACTATTGATAAAGTGAATGTCGGCCTTGCGGTCATTATAAGTTGCTGCTTGTGAAAGGGCTTCCAAGATTGATTTGTAGGCATCCTGCAAATCGTATTTTCCTACCAGTCCGATTCTTACCTTCTCAGTCGCATTGTGACGACGGTTCAGGAAGTCTCTCCACGGGCCGAGGGTAGGAGTTTCGCCTACCGGAAGTCCCATCTTTTCAAGGATAGTTACATCCAGTTTCTGTTCCTGCATACGCAAAGGTACTTCGTAGATGGTCGGCATGTCCATTGACTGGATAACAGCGTTGTCGTCTACGTTACAGAACAAAGCAACTTTCTTTCTCAGTCCCATGCTGAGCTCGTGTTCTGTACGAAGCACCAGAATATCCGGCTGGATACCTACAGACTGCAGTTCTTTAACAGAGTGCTGTGTCGGTTTGGTTTTCAATTCACCGGCAGCAGCCAGGTAAGGCACATAAGTCAAGTGTACGCACAAAGCGTTCTTCCCTAATTCCCATTTCAGCTGGCGGATGCTTTCCAGATAAGGAAGTGATTCGATATCGCCCACAGTTCCTCCGATTTCAGTAATGACGAAATCGAATTTGTATTTGTTGCCCAGCAATTTGACATTGCGTTTAATTTCGTCAGTGATGTGAGGGATAATCTGGATAGTCTTGCCAAGATAGTCACCACGACGTTCCTTGTCGATTACACTCTTGTAGATACGTCCGGTAGTGATGTTGTTGGCTTTGGTAGTTTGGATGCCTAAGAAGCGTTCGTAGTGTCCTAAGTCAAGGTCGGCTTCATGTCCGTCTACGGTTACGTAGCATTCTCCGTGTTCATAGGGATTCAGGGTTCCCGGGTCGATGTTGATATACGGGTCGAACTTCTGGATGGTTACGCTGTAGCCTCTGGCCTGCAGCAACTTACCGATAGATGATGAGATGATTCCTTTTCCTAATGAAGAGGCTACACCACCTGTTACGAAAATATACTTTGTTTCTGCCACAATATGAATATTTAAAAATTAAATTCAACAGTTTAATGTAGTCTACTTTCTTTTCTCTTAAAAAAGTAACTACAGGAAAGCGGGAAACGATATTTTTCCCACATGGAAGAACTACTTCTTCAAGTTTGCAAAATTATAAAAAAAAGCTGAACCCACAAAAGTAAGAAGAGTAAAACCGTGTTTAACTTCAAATATCCTTAAGTTTTCCGGTAGATGTACAAGTAAAATTTTAAACAATGGAGGATAGAAAATAGTTTATTGTGTAATTAGTAGGTACGAAAGCAAACTTCTTTGGGAAATAAATCGTACTTTTGCACAAGATTTTAAGAATGACGAATAATGAAAAAGACGGGTCTTTTTGTGGTATTATTAACAATGTGCGGTGGGTTGGCTGCACAAAATATTGAGGTTTCTTCGGATTCTGTAAAAAATGAGGTAGATTCTTTGAGTGTGACCGCTTCTATGGATAGTTTGCGGACGCCCTTAGAAAAAAAAGTAGTTCCGGTAGTGAAAAAGAAGGTGGAATTACCTCCTTTGGAAGTACGAAATTTCTGGCGGATGTTGCAGAATTTCCGTCAGGATTATAATGCCCAGCTGGAGCGCTGGGACGATATTTACTTGTTGATTACAGGTATTCGTCCTAATCCGGATTATTATAAATTGTCGATGCCGGCCACTTATTATGAGGCACCGATTGAGCAGGCTTTCAGTATTTCTGATTGGAAGCCTCAGATACCTTTTATAAAAGAGAATGTACTGGAAAAACAGTTGCCTCAGGTAGCCGATTTGCGCCATTCTGTTCAGGTAGATAAGGCTGTAAACCGACAGTTGCTTTCTTTTTACTTGTCTTATCCGAATTTGGTGAAACAGAATGAGGAAAATTTAAAAGGGTTAAAACCAATATATGGTGAAGTGATTGTGGATCAGCCGCGGACAGAGAATTTGCTCGATATGATGCAAAATGATGAACTTCCTAATCGGGTGACAGAAAAAGACTTGCTGGTTATCAAACCTAATTTCTGGACCTTTGGTGGAAACGGTTATCTGCAGTTCTCGCAAAACTATATTTCCAAAAACTGGTATAAGGGTGGTGAAAGTACAAAATCATTACTCTCCGGATTTACCTGGCAGGCTAACTATGATGACAGACAACGTGTTCAGTTTGAAAATAAGATTGAGTGGAAATTAGGCTTTATTACAGCTCCTTCAGATACAGTGCATAGTTACAAAGCTAATAATGACCTCCTTCGTTTGAGCTCTAAACTGGGTTATAAGGCATTCAGTACATGGTACTATACATTGTCGGCAGAATTCAAGACACAGTTCTTCTCAAACTATGAGACTAACTCTGACAACTTGGTTTCTGCTTTCTTCTCGCCGGCTGAACTGAACGTCGGTCTCGGTATGGACTACAAGTTCGTGAAGGATGGAGTTTGCAACTTGTCTGTGCTGGTGAACCCGATAAACTACACCTTGTATAGTGTGGCCAGTGACAGGGTAGACCCGACGAAGTTTAACATTGAAGCAGGTCATAAACGAGAAAGTGTATGGGGTTCTCGTTTGGAATCCACATTGAAATGGAAAATGTTTTCAATTTTGATGTGGGAGTCTCGTCTTTCTTATACTACCAACTATGAGAAAGTGTTGGGTGAATGGGAAAATACGTTCACTTTCACAATTAATAAATATCTTTCGACGAAATTGTTTGTCCATGGCCGATTTGACGATGGGGTGACTCGTGAAGAAGATAAAAGCTATTTTCAGTTACAGGAACTGCTTAGTTTTGGTTTAAGTTATACTTGGTAAAATATTTGCTATGGACGTTTTTTTTCAGATGCCTTCGTTTGTAACGATACTGGATTTTGTGGGAACTTTCGCTTTTGCCATTAGTGGTATACGGCTTGCCTCTGCCAAGCGGTTTGACTGGTTTGGTGCCTATGTGGTTGGATTGGCTACTGCTATTGGGGGAGGAACGATTCGTGACTTGTTGCTGGATGTAACTCCAGCCTGGATGACAGACCCGATGTACCTGATTTGTACGGCCTTTGCCATGTTTTTTGTTATTTTGTTTGGAAAATATGTCATTCGACTGAACAATACGTTCTTTATTTTTGACACCATTGGTTTGGCGCTGTTTACAATCGTCGGATTCAGTAAGGCGTATACATTAGGGTATCCGTTCTGGATTGCTATTATTATGGGAAGTATTACCGGTGCAGCAGGAGGGGTGTTGCGTGATATATTTATTAACGAAATTCCGCTGATATTCCGTAAAGAGATTTATGCTATGGCCTGTGTGATTGGCGGACTGGTTTACTGGATTTGTCTGATGCTGGATATGGAATCTGTGCTTGCACAGATTATTGGAGGAATCACAGTGTTTGTAGCCCGTATTCTGGCAGTCAAATATAAAATTACTCTTCCGATTTTGAAAGGAGATCCGGAGCCTTGACCCCGGTTCCTTTATTTCTTGGACTTTTCCGGAAAAGTAGGAACGCATTTCATCAGATACATAATTTTCCGCTGGCGTTTGTACATGTAAGGACTTGGTTTCCCGGAATTATATTTTCTTGGATTCGGGAGACTGGCTGCAATAAGCGCACATTGTTTGCGGGTAAGTTGAGAGGCCGTGGTGTGAAAGTGAGCTTTCGCCACGGCTTCTGCTCCATATATACCATCTCCCATTTCGATGGAGTTCAGATAAACTTCCATGATTCTTTCTTTATCCCACATCAGTTCTATCAATACCGTGAAATACACTTCGAAGCCTTTTCTGATCCAGGAAGAAGAGGGCCATAAAAATACGTTCTTGGCTGTCTGCTGACTGATGGTACTTGCGCCTCTGGCTTTTTTGCGCTTTTTGTTTTCTTCAATAGCCTTGCTGATTTCTTTAAAGTCGAATCCGTTGTGGCTGGCAAAGCGGTTGTCTTCAGAGGCTATGACTGCCATCGGAAGATGACGTGATATTTTTTCTTTTGGTACCCATTTGTGCTTCATGACCAGTTCCTCGCCTTTTACTAGTTGTTCAATACTTCTTATCACCATCAGGGGAGTGATATAGACTGGGATAAATCTTAACGCAATGACGGAAAGGATGGTCGATGCAAAGAAAAAGATAATCAGATTACGTAGGTATCTTAGAATTCGTTTGCTGTTCATTAGTGCCGAGTGTTGGGATGAAAATTATGCCGAGTCTGAAAGACCCGGCATAATGAATGTTTGTTACTATGAAATTTGTAATTTATTGTAAAGTTCCAGCTTCAGCTTGCTGAATCATTTGCTGGCTGGCATACATATATACTTCTACTCGGCGGTTTTCCTGACGTCCGGCAGCAGTAGAGTTGTCTGCTACGGGATTTTCTTCACCCATACCTGTTACAGACTTAATCTGGCTGGAAGAAGCACCACAAGCCAGCAGATAGCTTGATACGCTTTGGGCGCGTTCTTGTGAAAGGTCCAGATTCTTTTGACGGCTTTGTTCTGCTGTACTGTTTTTCCAGCCGGTATTATCAGTATATCCGTAGATGGCTACGTCCATATCTTTGTTCTGGTTCAGCACGTTATTGGCAAATTTACTTAGTGCAGATTTCGCAGAAGAACTCAACGTAGCACTGCTGGTATTAAACAGGATACCAGAGTCGAAAGTTACTTTTACAGCCTGCAAGCCGTTGTTGTCGGTTACCTGTTCTACTTGGGCACCTTCAATCTGTTCTGCCTGTGCAGCAGCTTTATCCATTTTTTTACCAATCAATACGCCAGCACCTGTACCCACAGCTGCACCTACCGCAGCTCCGATGGCAGCTCCTTTTCCGTGGCCAACGACACCTCCGATTATTGCTCCTAAAGCAGCACCACTTCCACCGCCAATCATTCCGCCTTTGGCTGTATTTGTCATTCCGCATCCGCTAAATACCAAGCATGCGCTCAGTAAAATAGCCATTGAATTCATTTTTTTCATTTTGTTTCGTTTTTAATCGTTTAGTTAATATGCAAATATAGGATAGTTTTTCATCGTTTCATTTACCCGATGGCGTACAGAAGCAATTACCTCTTCATTATCTACATTTGACAGCACAGTTTCAATCATTTCTGCAATTTCATACATTAATTCTTCTTTGGCTCCACGGGTAGTAATAGCTGGAGTTCCCAGACGGATACCCGATGTCTGGAATGCAGAACGTGTGTCAAACGGTACCATATTTTTGTTTACTGTGATGTCTGCTGCTACCAGTGCTTTTTCAGCCACTTTTCCTGTCAGATCCGGATATTTGGTGCGCAGGTCTACCAGCATGGAATGATTATCAGTTCCTCCTGATACAATGGTGAATCCACGGTCCATTAGGGCCTGAGCCAATACACGTGCGTTCTTCTGTACCTGAATTTGGTATTCTTTATATTCTGGCTGCATACATTCGTAGAATGCTACAGCTTTAGCTGCAATGACATGTTCCAGCGGACCACCTTGAATGCCCGGGAATACAGCTGAATCCAGTAGCTGTGACATCATCTTGATTTCACCCTTCGGAGTTTTCTTTCCCCATGGGTTAGGGAAGTCTTTTCCCATTAAGATGATACCTCCGCGCGGGCCACGTAATGTCTTGTGAGTGGTAGATGTTACAATGTGTGCGTATTTTACCGGATTGTCAAGCAAACCTGCAGCAATCAGTCCGGCCGGATGTGCCATGTCAATCATCAGGATGGCACCTACCTTGTCGGCAATTTCACGCATACGTTTGTAATCCCATTCACGTGAATAAGCTGATCCTCCACCCACAATCAATTTTGGGTGTTCTCTCAAAGCTATTTCTTCCATCTGGTCATAATCTACGCGACCTGTTTCCTTGTTCAGGTTATATTCGCATGGAGTGTATAGAATACCTGAAGTATTCACTGCAGAGCCATGAGAAAGATGTCCGCCGTGTGCCAGATTCAAGCCCATGAACTTGTCGCCCGGATTCAATACCGCCAGAAATACTGCAGCATTAGCCTGTGCACCTGAGTGAGGCTGTACGTTTGCCCATTCAGCACCGAAAATCTGTTTGATACGGTCGATGGCCAGCTGTTCACTCTGGTCTACTACTTCACATCCTCCGTAATATCTTTTCCCTGGATATCCTTCTGCGTATTTGTTGGTCAGGCAAGAGCCCATGGCTTGCATAACTTGTTCACTTACGAAATTCTCTGAGGCAATCAGTTCAATACCTTTCAATTGTCTCTGGTGTTCTTTCTCAATGATGCTAAAAATAGAATCGTCTCGTTTCATGATATAGTTGTTTTAAAGTGAAAATTCCTGTTAGAAAATAACTCCAACTGAGAAGCTTAGGATATTTTTCCGTTGCTCCAGCTTAATCTTTCCTTCATTATATGGAGCTTCGGTCTGATTCGTGTCATAAGTGATGGAGCGAATGGTATTATGAAGTCCCACTTCGTATCGGAAATCAAAGAAAATATTGGATACATTTACAGCCAGTCCTACTACTCCGCTGTACTGGAATGGATACTGCTCTTCCTTTATACCTTGCTGATGAAATCCTGAGAATTCGGTAGAGCTGTGTTTCTTCCATATCCATGTTACCTTGGGACCGACGAAGAAAGCCATTCCGTACGGATGTACGTCTATAAACTTATATCCGTAAAGAATGGGAAGGTCAAGTGTGGTCATTCTTCTTTTAATCAAGGCGTTTTCTTTTAGGATTTCCGAGTTGGCCAGTGTGCTGGGGATAGAGACACTTCCTTGTGTGATGTTGCAGGAGAACTCTGGCTGGATGAAATGATGCTTTTTCATGTTGAACCGACAGAACACTGCAGCAAAATAACCTATTTTATAGTTATTTTGGGCGAGCTCCAGTTCTTTGCCGTTAATTGAAATCTCATCCGTAAAGAACATGGAAGAGTTGAAGCCTGCTTTTACTCCTATATTGAAACGGGGCTGTTTCAGCGTAACCATAGGCGTGGTTACGGCTTGTGCCTGCAATTTGCAAACTGCCAGCACACCGCTTCCAATGAGGATAAATAGGGCTTCTTTTATCATAATTCAGTTATTTCTTTTTCTCTACAGACCATCCGAACTTGCCTACTTTTTCTCCCAATTCATAATATCCTCCATGCGCATAAACCAGTAAGTTTGATTGTGCCAGTTCGAATTTACCTGTTTCTGAATTCAGGTATTTGTCGTCAGCTTTCACATTGACCACATCGGCAATAAACATGTGATGCGAACCTAACGCCATGATTTCCTTTACCCGACATTCAATGCAGAGAGGAGATTCTTCAATGATAGGAGCTTGTACCATAGAGGCCTTTCCCGGTGTCAGTTTCATTTCCTGAAACTTGTTGTAGTCTTTTCCTGAACGAACTCCGCACCAGTCTGTGGCAAAAGCCATGTCTTTGGTGGTCAGGTTGATGACAAATTCCATATTCTTTTTCAGAATGGGATAGGAGTGGCGTTCCGGTCTGACAGAAATATAACACATAGGTGGGTTGGTACAAATTGTACCTACCCACGCTACGGTAATAATGTTATATTCTTCTTCACAACTGCCGCATGTAACCAGAGCAGCCGGAAGAGGATAAATCATAGTTCCTGGTTTCCAGTCCTGCTTCATGGTTTACAGAAGTTTGATGTTGTCCTTCTGCTGTTCTTTTTCGCAGTAGTGGCATTTCAGGAGACCTTTCTCCTTGTCGATGACATGGAACCAGGTCAGCATCGGCTCGTTGTTGCTGATACATTTCGGGTTGTTGCATTTCACGATACCTTTCAGTTCGTCGGGCATTTCTACCTCTTTCTTTTCTACAACTTCATAGTCGCGGATGATGTTTAGTTTGATTTTGGAAGCTACCACAGATAAGCGGCTGATTTCTTCTTCCGTAAAAAAGCGGTCAGCAATCTTGATGATTCCCTTTTTGCCCAGTTTCTTGCTTTCAAAATTGTTGCCTATTGTGATGTTGGCATCTTCATCTTGCAGGCCGAGTAAAGATACAACAGTAAACAATTTATTGGATGGTATATGGTCAATGACTGTTCCGTTTTTCAGCGCAGCCACCTGTAATTCTTTCTTTTCACTCATAGTTACTTGAATTGAATAGTTTTCCGGATTATTTTTCAGTATCAGCTTTTACCTCATCGAGCGTAATTCCCAGTACGTCGCAAAGGATAGCCTGACGGGCATAAAGACCGTTTTTGGCCTGTTGGAAATAGTAAGCCTTCGGATTGTCGTCCACGTCGTAAGTAATCTCGTTCACACGAGGAAGCGGGTGGAGGATTTTCAGATTCGGACGTGTATGTTCCAGCATCTTGTTGTTCAGGATATATACATCCTTTACTCTTTCATACTCCATGAGGTCGGTGAAACGCTCCCGTTGTACACGGGTCATATACAGAATGTCGGCATCTGCAATAGTTTCTTCCGTGAAATCAGTGTGTTCTACGTATTTGATGTGATGTTCCTGGCAATACAGCTTGTATTCGTCCGGCATTTTCAGTTCGTCCGGAGCTATGAAATGGAAAGTAGGATTGAAGTGTCGCATAGCCATCAGCAGCGAGTGAACCGTTCTTCCGTATTTCAAGTCACCTACCAGATAAATATTCAGATTTTCCAGTGTGCCTTGAGTTTTATAGATGGAGTATAAATCCAGCATTGTTTGTGAAGGATGCTGGTTTGCACCATCTCCGGCATTTACGATAGGCACCGGAGCCACTTCACTGGCATAACGTGCAGCTCCTTCCAGATAGTGTCTCATTACGATGATGTCTGCATAATTGCTCACCATCATGATGGTATCCTTCAGGGTTTCACCTTTGGAGGAACTGGTCACTTTCGGGTCGGTAAATCCGATGACCCTTGCTCCCAGGCGGTTGGCTGCCGTTTCAAAACTCAGACGAGTGCGGGTAGATGGTTCAAAGAACAGAGTGGCAACTACCTTTTCTGCCAGCAAACGGCGGTTAGGTTTCTTTTCGAATTCTCTTGCCATTTCCAGAAGATACATGATTTTCTCTTTGGAATGTTCGGCGATAGTAACTAAACTTCTATTTTCCATGTTAGCTGTTTTTGATTACTTTTATAATACCGGAGTTCAAAGGTAGGTAAAAAAAATAGAAATCCCACCGTTTTTGGGATATTTCGGACTACGTTTTCTCATTTAAGAGGATATTGCGGAAAATAAGTCTTTGTTACAAAGATTTTCCGTAAATTTGCGGCTTAAAAGTCTAATTAATGAATATAATAAAAGTATGAGAAAGATATTTATATATGCAATGTGGGGTTTTGTGTTCATCTGCATTGCCGCAGTTGCCATTGTTTTTACGGCCATTGCAAAGGGTAAAATAGGGTATGTTCCCCCGGTAGAAGAACTGGAAAATCCGAATTTGAAGTTTGCCACACAGGTCATTTCTGAAGACGGCAAGCTGTTGGGCACCTGGTCGCTTAGTAAGGAAAACCGCGTGTATGTAGGTTATGAGGACCTTTCTCCTCATCTGGTACATGCTTTGGTGGCTACTGAGGACGTACGTTTTGAAGACCATTCTGGTATCGATGCCCGTGCTTTCATGCGTGCGGTTATCAAGCGTGGAATCTTTATGCAGAAACATGCCGGCGGTGGTAGTACCATTACCCAGCAGCTGGCCAAGCAGTTCTATTCACCCACAGCTGATAACGTAATGGAGCGTTTGTTGCAGAAACCGATTGAGTGGGTAATTGCTGTAAAGTTGGAACGTTATTACACAAAGGAAGAAATCCTTACCATGTATCTTAATAAGTTCGATTTCTTGAATAATGCTGTAGGTATTAAAACTGCAGCCAAGACTTATTTTGCCAAAGATCCCAAAAATCTGAAAATAGAAGAAGCCGCTACCTTGATTGGTATGTGTAAGAATCCTTCTCTCTATAATCCCCGTCGTTTTAATGAACGTTCCCGTGGCCGCCGTAATACGGTTCTTGACCAGATGCGTAAGGCAGGCTTCCTTACTCAGGAAGAATGTGACTCCTTGCAGGCTCTTCCTTTGGTGTTGAAATTTCAGCCTGTCGATCATAAAGACGGACTGGCTACCTATTTCCGTGAATACCTGCGTGGCGTAATGACTGCCCGTAAACCGGACCGGAGCGATTACCGTGGCTGGCAGATGCAGAAGTATTATGAAGACTCTCTGGCGTGGGAAACTAACCCGTTGTACGGTTGGTGTGCAAAGAATAAAAAGAAAGATGGTACCAATTATAATCTTTATGTAGATGGTTTGAAAATCTATACTACCATCAATTCCCGAATGCAGCAATATGCCGAAGAAGCCGTTTATGAGCATGTAGCCAAGTATCTGCAACCTCGCTTCTTCAAGGAAAAAAGAGGACGTAAGACCGCTCCATACACCAATGAACTTACTCCAGAGGAAGTAGAACAGATTTTGAACCGTTCTATTCGCCAGAGCGACCGTTATCGTACCATGAAGGCTGACGGATGTTCGGAAGCTGAAATCATGAAAGCCTTTAATACTAAATACGAGATGTCTGTATTCTCATGGGAAGGAGAAAAAGATACAATCATGACTCCGCTTGATTCTATCAAATATTATAAACACTTCCTGCGAGCTGGTTTCATGTCTATGGATCCGATTACGGGACATGTGAAAGCATACGTAGGAGGACCTAATTATAACTACTTCCAATATGATATGGCTATGGTAGGCCGTCGTCAGGTAGGTTCAACCATTAAACCTTATTTATATGCGCTTGCCATGGAAAACGGATTTTCGCCTTGTGACGAGGTGCGTAATGTGGAGCAGACGCTTTTTGATGAAAACGGAAAGGCATGGTCACCCCGTAATAGTTCTAAGTCACATTATGGAGAAATCGTGACATTGAAGTGGGGATTGGCCAATTCTAATAACTGGATTTCAGCCTACCTTATGAGCAAGCTTAGTCCGTACGACTTGGTTCGCCTGATACATTCATTCGGTGTATTGAACAAAGATATCCAGCCTACAGTTTCTCTTTGTCTTGGACCTTGTGAGATTTCAGTAGGAGAGATGGTCAGTGCTTATACGGCCTTTGTCAATAAAGGCATTCGCACTGCTCCGCTTTTTGTCACCCGCATTGAAGATAATGATGGTAACGTCGTAGCCAACTTCACTCCACAAGTAAATGAAGTTATTAGTGAATCAACTTCTTACAAGATGCTCGTCATGCTGCGTGCCGTAATCAATGAAGGTACCGGTGGTCGTGTTCGTCGTTTGTATGGTATTAAGGCCGACATGGGAGGTAAGACAGGAACAACGAACCGTAACTCTGATGGATGGTTCATGGGCTTTACTCCGTCATTGGTATCTGGTTGCTGGGTTGGAGGTGAAGAACGAGACATTCATTTTGATACAATGCGTGACGGGCAAGGAGCTTCTATGGCACTGCCTATCTGGGGGCTCTATATGCAGAAAGTTTATGCTGACAAAACGTTAGGATACTCTCCAGATGAGACATTCGATATACCGGGGGATTTCGATCCTTGCAAAGACAGATTGACAGAAATAGAAGAAGAAAATAATACACGTCTTGATGATGTGTTCTTCCAATAAGAAAAAACGGCGGGAAATTGCTACATACAATTTCCCGCCGTTTTTTTATTGTTGTTCTTTTCTATAATTTCTTTACGTACCCCACAGGTATTTCTACAGTAGCATAGCCCAGATGCTCAATGCGTATCATTACCTGTGAATGATCCTCCAGTTCTACCAGCTCTCCTTGAAGTCCCTTCAGACTTCCCTTGATGACTTCCACTTTTTCTCCTGGAGCTAATGGCTCACTTTGAAAACGGATAGTCTCGTCCGAAAAATCCAGCATAAACTTAAACTTTTCCATCTCCTCGTTTCGGATGATGGCAGGTCGCCGGGTCGCCGGGTCTATCAGACATCCCGTCAGTGACGGTAAGTTCTGTAATAGTTCAATACGTCCTTTTTCGTCCGTACAGATAAAAATCAGCATGGGAATGACCACTTGTTTGATCTTCTTCTTACGGTCACTCCATTGGCGTATGACCTCTTGTATAGGCAGAAAATGGACAACTTTTAGCATTTCGAGTTTTTCTGCCGTTTTCTTCTCGTGATGCATTCTTACATAGAAAGCATACCAGTGTGTTTCTTTTTTCGCTTCCATTCAGCTTATATAGTCTGGTGATTGATACAGATACCCTTCAGGTACCATTCATACAGGCGGTGAATACCTTCGTCTATCTCCACTTTGTGGTGCCAGCCCAAGCTGTGCAGCTTGCTCACGTCGGTTAGCTTGCGCAGCGTACCGTCCGGTTTCGATGCATCCCAGCGCAGTTCCCCCTTGAAGCCGATTTCCTTCATGATTTTCTCCGCCACTTCGCGGATAGACACTTCCTTACCCGTACCCACGTTGATGTGGCAGTTACGTATTTCCGTGATGCCGTCCGCATTCTTCTGCGCTGCATCGTATGTCTGCTTGAAATCCACGTTCAGCAACACGTGTACGCTGGCGTCTGCCATCTCCTCACTCCACAGGAACTCACGCATCGGTTTTCCCGTACCCCAGAGTGTGACCGCTTCCGGCGTAATGCCGAACTTTGCCAGTTTCTCCAGAATCTCCTGATGGGTGTTGTTTCCGTTCACCCCTTCCACCGGACGCAGGTTGATATCCTTGCACACCGCATCCCAGTCACCCTCATTCAGGCACTTGGCCAGGTGAATCTTACGGATCATGGCCGGCAGCACATGGCTGTTCTCCAGATGGAAGTTATCGTTCGGACCGTAAAGGTTGGTCGGCATTACGGCAATGTAGTTCGTGCCATACTGCAGGTTAAAACTCTCACACATCTTCAGTCCCGCAATCTTCGCGATGGCATACGGTTCGTTCGTATATTCCAGCGGAGAGGTGAGGAGCACCTCCTCCTTCATCGGTTGCGGAGCCTCACGCGGATAAATGCACGTGCTGCCCAGAAACAGCAGTTTCTTCACCCCGTGGCGGAAACTCTCCCCAATTACGTTCTGCTGAATCTGCAGGTTCTGGTAGATAAAGTCTGCACGGTACTGCAGGTTGGCCATGATGCCTCCCACGTGTGCAGCTGCCAGAATCACCGCATCCGGCTGTTCCTCGTCGAAGAACGCCTTAACTGCCATCGGATCCAGCAAGTCCAGTTCCTTGTGCGAGCGTCCCACCAGGTTGTTGTAGCCTCTTTCCTTCAGGTTGTTCCAGATAGCGGAACCCACCAGTCCGTGGTGTCCCGCTACATATATCTTAGCCGATTTGTCTAACATAATAAACCTCCGTTTCTTAGTAGAAAAATCTCGTTTTTAACTTTTACTTTTTAACTATTAACTACTTCACGATTCCCTTTTCCAGATACTCTGCCAGGTTTGTACGGATCTGTTCTCCCGCCTTTTCCACGGCCACTTTCGCCATATCCGCTTCCACCATAATCTTCACCAGTTCCTCGAAAGTAGTTTTCGACGGGTTCCAGCCCAGTTTTGCTTTCGCCTTCGTCGGGTCACCCCAGAGGTTCACCACGTCTGTCGGGCGGTAGAAATCCTCGCTGACTTCCACCAGGCATTTCCCGGTAGCCTTGTCATATCCCTTCTCGTTGATACCTTCACCCTTGAATTCCAGTTCGATACCCGCATGCTTGAATGCCAGGTAGCAGAATTCACGTACACTGTGCTGTACCCCCGTAGCAATCACAAAATCTTCCGGCGTTTCATGCTGCAGAATCAGCCACATACATTCCACGTAATCCTTGGCATATCCCCAGTCGCGCAGCGAGTCCAGGTTACCCAGGTACAGCTTCTCCTGCTTGCCCTGTGCGATGCGGGCCGCAGCCAGCGTAATCTTACGCGTTACGAAAGTTTCTCCGCGGCGTTCCGACTCATGATTGAACAGGATACCCGAGCAGCAGAACATATTGTAAGCCTCGCGATATTCTTTTACAATCCAATAGCCATACAGTTTAGCCACCGCATACGGACTGTAAGGATGGAACGGCGTATTCTCGTTCTGCGGCACTTCTTCTACTTTTCCGTAGAGTTCCGAAGTAGAAGCCTGATAAATGCGGCAAGTATCCTTCAGACCGCACAGACGCACCGCTTCCAGCACGCGGAGCACACCCGTAGCATCCACGTCGGCTGTAAATTCCGGCGAGTCAAAGCTCACCTGCACGTGGCTCTGTGCAGCCAGGTTATAAATCTCCGTAGGGCGCACCTTGCTGATTACCTGCAAGATACTCATCGAGTCACCCAAGTCTGCATAATGCAAGTGAAAGTTCGGTTTTCCTTCCAGGTGCGCGATACGTTCGCGGAAGTCCACCGATGAACGACGAATCGTGCCGTGCACGTCATATCCTTTTTCCAATAAGAATTCGGCCAGGAACGAACCGTCCTGTCCTGTAATACCTGTGATTAATGCTGTTTTTTTCATAAAGAACAATTGTTTATTTTACAAAAGTAGGTAAAAACCCCTACCACCCAATCGTAGACAAGGCTTTTTCTTCTGATTATATACTTTCAACTTTAAAACTTTTTGAATCTTAGGATGGAATAATCAGATTCTAGTGTCATGTATTTCTTGTCTGAAGTTATTACTTTGAATGTCGTATTCACATTGTTTAGTCCGTAAGGCTCCAGTTCCCAAGTTTCTGCAGGACGTGAATTTTCTGGTGTGTCATACGTGCTCATCTCAGCCATTTCAATGGTGTGGCTCGTCTCGTCATATTGGTATCTTCCTCGGAAAGAAGTTAGTTTTTGCGGACCTTGTTTTTCTGCTACTTCTACGACCCAAAGTTGGATACTATAGTAAATACGCTCACACGGATGTACTTGGTTGTCAGCTTTGGTAGTAAATTCCAGTAACTGCCAGTGTCCTTCTACATTGCTGTTGATAGGTTCTTTCGAACAGCTATTACATAGCATGGTCAGCATAACCAGACAAAGTGTTGTATAAAAAACTTTTTTCATGTTCTTTCTCTATTAAAGGATGATTCCTGTTCTTTTGATGGTTAGCATTCCTCCCGTAGCATTCCCCAGGTAATTTCCCCGGTCTAACCCCAGTGCAGCTGAAGCACTCCACCCCTTACCCCATTTCGGGGTATAGGTAGCCTCATAAAGCGAGCTGAACTGTTTTCGTTGCTGGTCGAGAGGAGTATTGTAAGTGCCCCAGTGTCTGGCAAATGAAATAAGCATACGATATCCCCATTCAGAAGAAGGTTGTCCGTTAATACCTAGATGATGTGCTCTTACGCGGTTGCTTCTGAAAGAAATGCAACGATCTTTGTTGTAGGCCGGTCCTGGAAGAAGCGGATTTCCCATTCCCATACCCAGATATTGCCAGGCCCCATAGATGTAGTGATTGTAATAATTATCGTTGGCGCTAATCTGGTATTCAGGGAACTGCCCCCAAAATCCATCATATAATAATGAACCACTTTGGCCTTTTGTGTTTAATCCTTCCCACACGGCTGAGCTGATCCAACGATTCTTGGGGAAAGTAATTTCTACTCCAATCTGGCCATCTTTCCATCGTCCGTATTGCCAGAACATTTGCGAATGGTCTTCGAAATAGTGTTCCAGATAAGCTCGTAATTTCCATTCGCCTAAATAATAATTCAATGCGAAGTTCCAGCTTCCTAGCATGTTTCCTTCTATATTTACCTGTTCCCCTTCAGGGGTATTACTACCTCCAGCTTGTGGAAAGAAGGCTTTCCAGTAAGCTTTCAGGTTTTCGGGCATATCCAATACCTTTTCTGTGCTTCCGTCTTCCAATTTCAGGTATTTGTCGCCTCCGAACTGCGTAGCCATCAGAATTCCAACTTCAAATTCTAGTGGGAATTTATCTTTATTACCTAGTCGTAACATTAATGACTTGCTGTGATATAGCACGTCTTTTACAAAATATTGCCCAGGCTGTACATATTTTTTTTGCCAGCCATTTTCTGCAAATGAACCATAGGCAATATGCCCTTTAAAAGCAAGCCACTCTTTTGTACCTGGTACATTCAGGTATTCTTTTATTTCTCCTCTGATTTGCGGTACAGGCTGAGTGTTTGGTCCCTCCACTAACATTCCGCTGCTCAATGCCGTATTTTTAGTGAGAGGAAATCCTGGGCGTTCTTTGCTCCCGATGCTTAGTGTCAGCATTTTCCAGGAAAAATCACCGTAAATCTGATGAATAAACACGTCTTGAGCCTGGTGTATTCCTCCTGCCATGTCTAGTCCAGCTTCAATACGCCATCCGTGTTGAAATTGTTTACCGTAAGCGACTCCTGCCAACAGGTATCCTGAATTGGGATTTGTACTGCCCAGTCCGTATCGGTTACCAGTGAACCAAAGTGGAGCATATGTACCACCTCCGGCTGTAGCTCCTAATTCTACATGGTAGGTAAGAGACGTGTTCTCAGTCTGTGCTTGTATCAGGCTACTAGATAGTATAGAGAATAATAAAATTGCTTTTAGTTTCATAGAGGGAGTACATAAAGTTAATCTTTCTTTTTCATTTCATTCTTAAAATCGTGGTAAATGTCTTTTCCGAAAAGAATCCAGGCAGATTCAAAGATGAAAGCCAGAAAGGCAAATGCGATGATAATCATCATTTTCTTTGGAGATGCAGGAACAAGTGGTACCGTGGCCGGTTCTACTACGGCAAATACAGGTTTTGCTTCTTGTACTTTTCCATGGAGTACTTGAAGTTGTGCCATAGATTGACTGTAGATTTGTTCTGCTAAGCTTAAATTTTTCTGCAGTCTTTCTTTTTCAGATGTTACAGTTTGAAGAATTATATTTCGATTTGCATCTGCAAACTTGGCATATTCCTGCTGTGCTTCAAAATATTCTTTTTTGTATTGTTCACATAAACTGAGTTGAAAATCATAGTCTTGTTTGGCTTTGCGGGTACGATAATCGGTAATGTATTCTTGTAATTTATGTACAGCGCTATCTGCTACTATTGCAGCCGCAATCGGGTCTTGTAATGAAATTGTGATGTTAGTCATGTTGGTTTTCTTGTCTGTTTCTATTTTTAGAATTTTCTTTAAGGTTTCAATTTTTGCAGTTTGTTCTAGCGTAAGATAAAACGGATCAATCTTTTTTTGTATGCTGTCATTCGGATCCTCCTTAAAAAGGGACA
>OGMH01000426.1_pt1 | contig 25244 bp, 17 predicted proteins | sample 1573191 | NCBI WGS metagenome assembly OGMH01 (sample SAMEA2581978, study PRJEB24529) | metagenome | biome: Human gut stool | place: China | collected 2011 | reverse complement strand
TCACCTGCTCTGCCGCTTCCTCCATTTTTACCTGTGTCTGAAGCGTCTTGTCACGGGAAGCCACCTCGACGACTCCCTGTTTCATATTTCTCGGGCTCACAATAACACGGAGCGGAACACCGAGCAGATCGGCATCGGAGAACATAACGCCGGCGCTCACGGTTCTGTCGTCATAAATAACCTCGATTCCTATCTCCTGCAATTTCTCATACAAATCATCCGCAAACTTTCTGACTTCCTCATTGTCCGCTCTTACCGCACACAGATGCACCTGCCACGGCGCGATTGATTTTGGCCAGATCGGTCCGTACTCATCATGATGTGCCTCGCAGACAGCGGCGGCAAGTCTGCCGACACCAATGCCATAACAGCCCATGATTGGTGTTTTGCTCTCTCCGTTCTGATCCACATAAGTCATCTTCATGGCTTTCGTATATTTATCTCCAAGCTGGAAGATGTTTCCGACCTCGATTCCTCTGGAAATACGGATCGTCTTTTTTCCGCATTTCGGGCAGATACCGCCCTCATATGCCTTTGCAAAATCATGATATTCTGCATCCGGCACATCTCTTTGCATATCAAGTCCCTTATAATGGTACTCGTCCTCATTTGCACCACAGGAAAGGTTATTTCTGTTTTCTAATGATCTGTCATATAAAACGATGGCATCTCCATTTATTTTCAGTCCGACCGGTCCGATATAACCTGCGTTTAATCCGCACTCTTCGGTGATGATGGCTGGATGTATCTCATCTTTCAAATAGTTGACCAGTTTTGTCTCATTAATTTCAAGATCGCCGCGGATAAATACGACCACATAGGTGTCATCCGAATTTTTCTGGTATACAACTGCCTTACAGGAATTGCAGGTTTCATCCCCGAAAAATTTACAGATATCCTCGATCGTATGAATGTCCGGCGTATGCACTTTTTCAAGTTCTGCGGACACTGCATCTCTTGCTATATCAGAGATATTTTCTGCCGCTTCCATATTTGCGCGGAAATCACATTCATTACACAGCACGATAGAATCCTCACCGACCGGGGTAAGAAGCATGAACTCATGGGAAAGGCTTCCACCCATCATACCGGAATCTGAAGCCACCGATACGACCTCCGGGATGCCTGCTCTCTCAAAAATACGCTCGTATGCTTTGTGGCATTTTTCGTAGTACTGGTTTAAATCTTCCTGACTGGTGTGGAAGGAATACGCATCTTTCATTGTAAACTCGCGCACGCGGATCAATCCGGCTCTCGGTCTTGCCTCATCCCGGAATTTTGTCTGGATCTGGTAGATCATAAATGGGTATTTGTTGTAACTTTTGGCGTATTCGCGCACTAAATGTACGGCAGCCTCCTCATGTGTCATTCCAAGCACCATCTTTGCATTGTTCCGGTCAGTAAAACGTAATAATTCTTCTCCCACGCTCTCATAACGGCCGGATTCTTCCCAAAGGGATGCCGGCATCACAACTGGAAAGGATACTTCCTGTCCGTCTAATTTATCCATCTCCTCACGCAGGATCTGCTCGATTTTGCGTGTGATCCGTTTGAGTGGAAGGTAGGAAGAGTAAATGCCGTTTGCCATGTATTTCATGTAGCCGCCTTTTACCATCAGGGCATGGCTGTCGATCACGCAGTCTGCCGGTCTCTCACGAAAACGTTCTCCGATTAATTTTTCTAATTTCATTGTCTGCCTCCTTTTTGTTTGCATAAATGGAAGATGATGATATCAAAAGATGTGTTTTTCATCTTTTGATATCCGAATCCTGTACATTAAAAAAGTCCCAAGCTGCAACTAAATACAGCTTAGGACGAATTATCTTAATCCGCGGTACCACCTAATTTCAGGATGTTCCTGCACTCCGGTACAAATTTTCATTGATACCTTATCTCTGTAACGGGAGAACCCGGCATAGCCTGATGTTTCCATTCGGTATGCAGCTCCATGACCGGTTCATCATGTTCCGTGAAAGACTCGCACCTGCCGTCCTCTCTCTGGACACTTTCCATGATTACTATTTCACTTCCTCGCATTAACCGTACTTTAGCATTTTGTGCGCGGATTGTCAATCCTGATCCTGCACAAATTCTTCCCGCATCGGTGTAAAAATATCTAAGAGGATTCCCTCTTTCAGGCAGACACAGCCGTGCTCGATGGAATCTCTCTTTAACAGGGCATCGCCAGGATTTACGATCTTCTTTTCTCCGTTGATTGTAAATTCAAACTGACCGGACACCACATAGGTGATCTGGGTGTGCGGGTGATGATGCAGTGCACCGATGGCACCTTTTTCAAAATGATTCTCCACACACATCATCTCATCGGCGTACGCTAATATTTTGCGCTTCACGCCCTCGCCGCAAACTTCTGCATCAATTTCATTGTTAAAGTTCCAGATCTGATTTTTTTTCGTTTTCATATGAAATCCCCCTCGTATAATATTATTGATTTTGTTTTTTCAGATAACGCACCAGTGCCAAAATGCAGACCATATCGATAAAAACAACGATCACGATCGAACCCATTCCATAAAAGATCCCTGCTGTCTCTGCGATCTTTCCAATGATCGACGGCATTACGATCGAACCGATACTTGCAATTGTTAAAATAAAACTCCACGCGATCGGATATTTTTCAATGAGATTTCCTGCAAAGGAAACCGTCGTCGGATAAATTCCCGCCATGCTGTACCCGAAACCCATGATACCGATCACGATCCATACGGTACTGCGGCTGAATAACAGTAAAAAGAAAAAGCATACAAGTCCTGCACCCATGATCGGCAGCAGTTTTTCTTTTTGCATTCTGGTGGACAGCCAGGCTGTCGTCAGACGTCCTGCTAAAATCATCACCCAGAGTACACTCGCCGTCATCTGGGACAGGGATGCTGGCAGAAATCCTGTATCCTTAAAATATGTGATCATCCATCCGATGACACCCTGCTCCGCGCAGAGATAGAAAAATAATGTTGCAACGCACAGATAAAACAGCGGTTCTGAGAAGAATCCGAAACTGCCGTCTTTTTTCTCTTTTTCCACCCGGTCATTTTCCATTGGGATCATTGCGTATAATATCCAGCTTAAAATTCCCATCGCAAGCATAAAATAACACGCTGTGATCCAGCCGGATTCCCCTGTTGCCGTAAACAGTGTCAGAAGAATCGGGAATAAAAATGCCCCGACAGAGAACATCGCATGCAGTCCATTGATCGTCCATGCTTTTCCCGGTGCTAAACTGTTGATTGCCGTGTTACAGAAATTACTCGTTGCTCCTCTCGCAACACCTGTCAGGAAAAATGCCATTGCAATGCACCAGTTGTGATTTCCGAAAATGATCAGCACATACGAAAGTGCAAAAAACAGATTAAAAAACAAAATACTCTTTTTTCTTCCAATCGCGACCGGCAGCAATCCTGCGGTAAAACTAGAAAACAGATTTCCCACAGAATGCAGACTTACGATCAATCCGCAAAATGCATAATCTAGTCCTCTTGCATCCCTGATAAAAGGAAGCAGGGATCCAATCGAAAGTGCCAGCATTCCATTCAGCAAAAAAACACTGTAGTTGCATAAAAACTGTTTCTTTTTTATTTTATCCTGTAAAAAATCCATCTGTTTCTCCTCACTCATTATTTTCTTCGATAATCTGTTCGATCACGTCCATGTAGTCCGCGCAATACTTTTCATACACGCCCATGACCGCCTCCTGAAAACGCTTTTTTTCTGCCGCAGAAAGTTCTACCACTTCCACACCCTGTTTCAAAGCGATCTCCTTAGAATCCGCCTCACGTTCTTTCCACAACTTTCTCTCATACAGCGCAGATTCTTTTGCGCACTCTAAGATCATCTGACGGTCATCTTCCGAAAGCTTGTTCCATGTATGTTTCGAACAGATCTGCATCTCCGGTACCCGGTTGTGTTCATCAACTGTATAATATTTCGCCACCTCATAATGATTCATCGCTTCATAAGAAGGCCAGTTATTCTCCGCCCCGTCCACCGTTCCGCGCTCTAATGCGGAATAAACATCCGCATAGGGAATCGGCAGTGCCGTCGCGCCAAGTGCCTCCACCATATCGACCATCACCTCCGATTCCTGCACACGAATACGCATACCTGCCATATCCTCAAGACAGGTGATCGGCTTTTTAGAATTATAAAAATTTCTTGCTCCCGCATCATACCAGGAAAGGCCAATCAGTTCGCTTTTACTCACTTTCTCCAAAAAGTCACTACCGATCCTGCCATCTAACACTTTCCACATATGATCCGAATCAGAATACAGATATGGCATCTGCAAAACATTTAATTCCGGTATGTACTCTGCTAACTGCGACAGGGAAACCCTTGCAAAATCAATGCCTCCATACTGCATCTGTGCGATCACACCGCTCTCTGCACCAAGTTCCCCCTCTGCCTGAACTAAAATCTTTATTCTTCCGCTGCTCTCCCTCTCCACCAGCTCGGCAAACTTTTTTGCCCCAAGTGTTGTCGGATAATCCTCCGTCTGGTTCTCCGCATAGGACAGGACAAATTCGGGAGCTCTCACGCTGCGCAGCCTGTGATACAGAAAAAATCCAGCGCTCAAAACCACTGCCGCAAACAAAATCAAGATTCGTCTTTTTTTCATTTATCCCAATCCTCCGGCAGTGTTCCCTTTGTTCATCTGTTTTAAAATCTCCATGCGGTATTCCGTAGGAGTACTTCCCATGGCACGCTTAAATACTTTTGCAAAATAATTAGAATCCCGGTATCCCACATTTACGCTGATATCTTTTACATTGATACGGACATCGGCAAGAAGCTGCTTTGCCCGTTCCAGCCGGTACTCTGTCAGATATCCAATGAAACTTTTATCAAAACACTGTTTGAATATTTTGCAGAAATAGGCGTCTGAATAATTCATCTCCTCCGCTACACTCTGTAAAGAAATATCTTCTTTATAGTGCATGTCAATATACTGTCTGATATTTTCTGCCACAGCGCTCATCCTGACATTGCCATTTTCCAGTTCTGCATCCTTCTTTTTTTCCTGCATATCCACAGGCTTTTCCCGGACATTTTTCTGCGATCCATCTGCCTTTTCCTCAAGCAGCCGTATTGCTTCCTCAAGCACCGCCACCAGTTCTTCCTCAGTCCCTGGTTTCAGCAGATAATCCAGTGCATGTACGGAGATCGCACGTTTTGCATAACTGAATTCATCAAATGCAGTCAGAAAAATAATGCTGCAATCCCTGTCTTCCTCCCGGATCTGCTCCGCTGCCTCCAAACCATTCACACCCGGCATCTCAATGTCAAGCAGCGCGATCTTACAATCTTTTTCTGTAAAAAACTTTGCCGCCTCCCTGCCGTTTACGGCTTCCACAACTTCTAACTGTCCGGAAAAATATTTTTTTATCGTTCTCCCCACAATCATTCTCTCTATCGGCTCATCGTCCGCCACCAACACACGGTACATCATGCTCCCCCACTTCCTTATGTCTGATCTGTATTTTTACCACAGTCCCCACATCTTTTTTACTGTAGATTTCTACATTTCCATCCTGATACATTGCACGGATCCGCCGGAAAATATTGCCAAGGCCAATGCCTGTCTTTCCATCTTCTTTTTCCAGTTCTCCCCGCAGATGCATAAGTGCTGCTTCGTCCATTCCAAGCCCGTTATCCCCAATGGTAATAAACGTAAATCCATCTTTCTGCCAGATATGTACCCGGACAGTCCCACCTTCTTCTTTTTTCGAAAGTCCATGAATGATGGCATTTTCCACCAGCGGCTGAAATGTAAATGCCGGAACAATGACTTTATCTGCATCCACGCTGCAATCCTTTCGGTATGTGATTCTGTCTCCGAAACGCATCTGCTGCAGATACATATAATCTTCCATAATTTTTAATTCCTGTGACAGGCACACCTCCGTGTCCTGATTTTTCAGGTTATAGCGGAAAAGTGCCGACAATGCACGGATCATTTTTTCAGTAGTTTCCGCTTCCTCAAGGCTTGCCATTCCACCGATGACATTTAAGGTATTGAACAGAAAATGCGGATTGATCTGGCTTTTTAGAAGTTCAAGCTTTGTCATCTCCAGACGCTTTTCCGTCTCTAACTTTTCAAGCTCCTCCTCATGCAAAAGATCTAAGGTCTTTCTTTTTTCCTCCAGTGCCTGAATGTACTCTCCTGTGGCGTATTTCATTTTATTGAACGCCCGGACCAGTTCACCAAGCTCATCCTTGTTGTCCACCTCAACATCCCTGATAAAGAAATCATTTGCAGCAATTTTCTGTGATGCATGTACCAGTTTAAAAATCGGTGCCATGATCGTTTCTTTCATCAGTGCCGCCATCTCTGCAATTCCAAAAAGAAGCAGGATTCCTGCAAAAATTACCACCAGCGGAACACTGATCAGTGTCGGAACTTTTTTCTGGTACGAAACATCTCCCTCCTCGATCGTATAATTCATAAGTGTTCCGGCATAATCTTTTAAGTAGTCCTGCATGTCATAAACTTCATACAGCCTGCTGACATAATCTGTCACATTATCTTCCATGGACAGGATTGCATCTCTTTTAGTGCAATAAACTTCATAGCTGCTGCGGATCGACCATGTTTTTGCATAGCGGAGTTCCCCGATCCTGCGATACTGGAATGGCAGATCATAAACCGCATGTTTTGTACGTTTCATGGAACGCTCTAACGCTTCTTTTTTCTCCGTATCCGGATTTCTCATATAGCTTTCAAACAGTGTGCTCTCCTGCTCTAATGCCTGGATCAGTTCACTGCACTTTGCATTGTCCTGCAAAATACCATTAAAATCGGTCAGTGAAAACCGGACAACCCAGACATTAAAAACAACGGAAAGCAGGATGGCCACACAGACCATCCCGGTAAACACTGCTATTTTCTTTTGAATGGTAAGCTCCTGCCACCACTTTTTTATCCTTTTCTTCAAGCTGTTTGTCCCATCCTGCTTCTTTCTCCATTTAGCTGTCTGATCTGCCAGCCCGCATACACTAATTCGTCTCTGCGATCCTTTCTTTTGCAAATGCAAAAAATGGTTCTTTCTGTGCTCCCAAAATACGGTTTGTAAGCATATATCCATGTCTTGCATCGGAAAAAACGATCATCATGCCAGGCTCGTTTGCCACCCGCAGCTTTTTCCATCCAATGCTTTCCTTTTCTTTCCCCACAGTCACATGGAGTCCCGCATCGTCAAAGGAAAGTTCTACATCTTTCGGCATCGTTTTTGCCTGCCCTTTGGCTTTCAGATAGATCGCGATCGGCTGGATCACCGGAAACAGCAGACATCCAAAGAGCATCAGCATCTGCATCAGATCCCCTGAGGTACGGAAAAATTTTGCTGTAAATAAAATCATCGCCACCGTAAAGACCATGTTGCAGACTCCCGCCACCGAACGATATGTCCGGCTCATTGTCAGTTTCCAGAAATCTCCTGCGGTCACTTCGCTCTTAAATTGATATGTCATGCCATTTCCTCCCGTAATTCTAAAATCATCCGCCGTAGCCGCCAAATACTCTCGGTAACAGAAGGCTTACTTCCGGAATGAATGTAAGTAACATTAATACAATGATCATACAGATATAGAATGGAAGTGTTGCCTTTACGACACGTTCCATTTTTACACCGCTGACTGCGGAACCGATAAATAATACGGATCCAACCGGTGGTGTCAAAAGACCGATACCACAGTTTAATACCATGATGATACCGAACTGTACCGGATCAATGCCGATTGATGTTGCGATCGGAAGTAAGATCGGTGTTGCGATCAGGATAATCGGTGCCATATCCATGATACAGCCAAGGAACAGAAGAATCAAGTCAATTAAAAGTGCAATCACGATCGGGTTTGTTGAAAATCCTACGATCGCATTTGCTACCATATCCGGTACATGTAATGTGGTAAGGCAGTAACCGAAAATACTCGAAGTAGAAATCAGGATCAATACGATCGATAAGGTATCGATACACTGTTCTAAACATTTCCATACACCTTTCCAGTCAAGTCCTTTGTAAATATATACACTGACAATCAGGCTGTAAAATACAGCGATTGCTGCGGACTCTGTTGCGGTGAACCATCCGGCAACTACACCGATAACTACGATAACAACCGCTGCAAGTGCCCAGATAGAAATACCAATCTGTTTCAATAATCCCTTAAAGCTGAACTTATCTCCCTTTGGATAATGTTTCTTCTTTGAGATAATGTAAGAACCTACCATCAGGGAAACTGCAAGTAAAGCACCCGGTAGATATCCTGCAAGGAATAAACTTCCTACGGAAATACCACCTGCTGACATTGCATAGATAACCATGTTGTGGCTTGGCGGAACCAAAAGTCCCTCACAGGAAGAAGTAATGGTAACTGCGGTAGAAAAATCATCATCATATCCCTGATCTACCATCATTGGGATCATGATACTTCCGATAGAAGCAGTATCAGCAGATGCAGAACCGGAAATTCCACCGAAAAAATAAGATGCTACGATATTTACCATTGCCATACCACCGGTCATCCAACCGACGCAGGCATTGGCAAGTGCAATCAGTTTTTCTGAGATACCACCGGTACCCATCAGTACACCCATCGTGATAAAGAACGGCACTGCCATCAGACTGAAAGAACTGATTCCTTTTACCATCTGCTGACAGATCGTGGTAAGCGGCAATCCCTGTGTCAGTAAACAAAGTAATGATGACAATGCAACTGCATATGCAATCGGAAATCTAAGGAGTATCATTACTAAAAAGCTGATCAGCAATACTGTGATTGCAATTCCTTGTGCGCTCATTATTTTTCCTCCTTTACAAAAATTCCTTTGATATGGTTATAAACTGCTTCAATCTCAAATACCACCATTGCAATTCCTGCAAGTGGGATTGGGAAATACATCCAGAATTTTGAAACACTTGGCATACTTACATAATTTCCTTTTGCACCGATCTGGACTGCATAGGAAAATCCTACTGTAATCATTACCACACCAAGGATTAATACTGCCACATCTGCTAAAATATCCAGTACACGGATCACGGATTTTGGCAGATACTGGTCAAATGCCGTCATACGGATATGTGCATTTCTTCTGATTGCAAGTGCTGCGGACAATACTGCCATGTAGGACATCAGTGTCAGAACGACTTCCTCGCTCCATGCCGGATCCGGCACAAACGGAACGTATCTTCCGACAACGCAGACGCTTGTGATCACAAGATCTGCCGTCAGCAATAATTTACATATGAATAAAACGATCTTATATGTAATGTCATATGCCGGTTTTATTTTATCAACGGTCTGAAAAAATTTTGGCATAAACTCATCTTCCTCCTTTAAAAATAGCCATCTTTAGAAAAGGAGCACAGAGAGCAGGTATTCTCTCTGTGCTCCTTTGATACATCAGTCTTTTAGTTTGCCATATCAAGAATCTGCTGATATAACTCTTTGTTATCTTTTGTTGCCTCTTCGATCACATCTTTACATGCATCCTGCCATGGTGTGATATCCTCTACTTCAACAACGTTGCATCCATCTGCTTTTAACTCGTCTAAGATCTTGTTTTCTGTCTCCTCAGAGATCTTGCGGTTGTACTGGGAAGCGTACTCACCAGCTTCTGTTAATACATCCTGCTGTTCCGGTGTTAATTTATCCCATGCCTCATCTGTGATAACTACCTGAATTGCTCCTAATGTATGTCCATCTAAGATCAGGTTGTTTGCAACTTCCGGGAATGCATTTGCCTGATAGTTTGCGATCGGCTGCTCTGCTGCATCAACAACACCTGTCTGTAATGCGGAGTATAACTCACCCATAGCAACAACGGTCGGGTTTGCTCCAAGTGCCTCAACCATGCCTGTCATGATCGGGTCATTTGATACACGGATCTTCATGCCTGCAAGATCTTCCATTCCGGAAACCGGTTTTACGGTAAAGAAATGACGGAAACCTTCCTCTCCGTAGAACAGTCCGCGGATACCGCTTCCATTCTCATGCGGCTCAAGTAAAAATTCCTGTGCCAGATCTGATGTAGCGAAATTCCAGAAATGATCTCTGTTTACGAATGTGAACGGTACAGATAAAAGACTGGATTTTTCTCCGCCGTAGCTTGTCAGTGCGAATGCAGAGATACGTGCCATATCGATCGTACCGCCGCCGCCAAGCATGGTATCTAAGACATCTGACTCAGCTCCTAATACACCGTTTGCCTGAATATCGATCGTGATGCTTCCGCCGGAAAGCTCTTCGACTTTGTCTTTGAAAGCGGTTGCTGTCTGTCCAACGATGGTTCCCTCTAACGGGTTAACCTCTGCATAAACCAGTGTGACCGCCGGTCCGACCGGTTCTGTTGCGCTGTCCCCTGAGGATGCTGCCTCAGTTGTTGTTTCTGCTTCTGCTGCATCTGATGTTGCGGACGCATTAGATGTTGATGCTGCATTTGTTGTTCCGCCGCTGTTTCCACCTGTATTTGGTGACTGTAAGCCACACGCTGTCATGGAAAATACCATTGCTGCACATACGATTGCGGATAAAACTTTTTTCTTCATAAGAAACCCTCCTGTAATTGGTTAATTTGTTTGCTGCGCTGCCCCTCTTTGCCGCTGCAACTTTATGATTTAATTATAGGCAGAATCTTGTACAAAGAAAACCGTATTATTTTTGTATTGTTAGCACATTCTTAACATTTTTTAGATTTTATTAATATTTTCTTGATATTTTTGTACAGTATGTAGATATTTTTTTGCTTTTTTATATGTGAAACTAAACAAAATCCTATACATCATCATTTCTTCTCATCCAAAAGCATCACACCCTCCGCCGGATTATGGTCGATTGCACCAGCTATCGGTGATGCAACACCTTTTGCCCAGTGCCATGCAAGCGCGATCTGCTGCATTTTCACACCGTGACGTTCCGAAAGTTCATGCACTCTTGTGACGATAATCTGTCTGGATTGAAATATACCTTAGAGGCGCTTACAACTTTGTCACGGGCAATATTCTTTTTGAGCGCCTGTCCTGAATATTCCTCGCGCGTTCCTGCGGAATATCCGTTTGCCGTACTAAAAAAGCATTACCACAAGTCCTAAAATAACCAGTATCACACCCGTTGCACGGTTTAAGGTCTTCGGCGTTGCTTTGTTGGCAAAAACAGCCGCGATTCTCGCCCAGATCAGGGTAAATACAACACACAAAATCAATACGGTCCAGTCCGGTGCACCACCGATTGCAAAGTGCGAAGCCGCTCCGGTAAGTGCCGTAAAGGTCATGATAAACACACTCGTTCCAACGGCTGTCTTTAATTCATATCCAAGCACAGAGGTCAGGATCAGAAGCATCATCATGCCGCCGCCCGCACCGACAAAACCACAGATAAATCCTATGAGGACACCGCATATAACAGACTGCACTGCCCGCTTCTCCGCCGACACTCCCTGCATCGCCTCTTTTGTGGTCATGACCGGGCGCACGATAAATTTAATTCCTAAAAGGAATGTCATAAAGACTGAAAAGTTCCCCATGGCCGCAGATGGGACCAGACTTGACACATAGCTTCCAAAAACGGTAAATAAAAGTACGCTCACCATCATGATGATACCGTTTCGGATATCGAGATTTTTATTTTTTCCGTATGTATACGCCGACACCGCACTTGCAAGAACGTCCGAGGATAATGCGATTCCCACCGCCATATACGGATCCATCCCTAGAAATGTGATCAGCATTGGACTGATGACCGCCGCGGCGCTCATTCCCGCAAAACCGGTTCCAAGCCCTGCCCCCATACCTGCAAAAAAAGTAACGATTATTGTAAGTAACATGTTCATGTCAGTGCTCCCCTTTCAGCATTTCATCCAGATTCTTTTCCATCTGGTTGAGGATCTCTGCCATCTTTTTCCGTTTCTCCTCATCCACGCCAGACAGTATCTGTTCCACAAAATCCTGCTGCAGTTTTTTCCCGTTTTCGATCACAGGCTCTGCTTTTTTCGTGCAGATCAGCTCGACTTTTCTCCGATCACCCTCCACTGCTTTCCTCTCAAGGTATCCATCCCGCACCAACTTCTCAACATTGACAGAGACAAGGTTCGCCTTTATTTTCCGTACTTCCACAATATCACTCGCCGTTTTATAATCCGGGTTATTTGCCAGAAACATCAGTATATCAAACGCAGTCTGTGGCAGTTTCAGTTCCCTGCAGAGTGTCTTGCAGGTTGCACTGTACGCCAGTGACATTTTGTGGGCAAATTCAATACTCATATTTATCATGATCCGCCTCCATTTACTTCTTTTTTGTATTGTTCATTTTTGAAGTAATTATATAGCATTTTTCCAAAATGTCAAGACTGGATTTTTCTCTCTTAATCTTCCTCCCTTGTGATATTTCTCACCCAGATATACTTTTTATAATGCAGATAAACCGCCGGTATCTTCACGATCTCATCCAGATTGACAATGCAGTATACCACCATGACAGGGATTTTTAATGCAAGCGCTTCCAGAAATCCTTTGTGAGCAGCCGGTCTGCGGGAACAAACTACGTTTTCAGATTTGAATCACCCTGCCGGTCGTCGCATTCACCCTGTGCGAGATGGAGATCACCGTCCGATTCTCACTTACCCGCTTTAATGCCTGCAAAACTTCTTTTTCGGTCTGTGCATCCAGGTTTGCCGTGATCTCATCTAAAAGGAGCAGTTTCGGCTTTGCCGCCGCTGCACGGGCGATCGACAATAGCTGCCACTGTCCCTGTGAAAAGATTTCATCGGAACATGGCGTATCGTACCCGTTTTCCAGACTCATGATCGTATCCGAAAGCCCTGTCATCTGTGCCGCCGCACGGACATCCTCCATAGTGATCGACGGATCGTACAGCGTGATCTGCTCTTTTACCGTTCCCGGAACCATATGAAAAGCCTGCTCCACATAGCCAAAAAGATGCCGTTTCTCTGCATCCGGGATATCTTGTGCCGGAACTCCCTGTATCAGCACGCTGCCCTCCTTTGGCTCATAAAGTCCCAGCAGCAGCTTGAATATCGTACTTTTGCCTGCGCCGGTGCGACCGGAAAGTGTAACCTGTTCTCCTTCTTTTACCTGAAAACTGAGACCATTTAGCACATTTTGTTCTTCGTAGGCAAATGTCACATTCTGAAATTCCACAAATACGTTATCTTTCTTTTGTGTACTCTCTTTTCTGTAATCAGTCTTTTCCGGTAATTCTTCCAGACTGAAAAATTCATTGATCCTGTGCACGCCCGCCACAGCAGACTGTATGGTCTGGATCTCCATTCCAAGGCTCTCCACCGGGGAAAAGATCTGCGAAATATAGTTCATGACAGCGACCGCCGTACCAGCCGACATTCCAAACAGACTTAATACATTCGCATTGCCGGAAGCCGAAAAAAGCATGACAACCGCCACAACCACCGCATTCAGGATCAGAATGACTGGTGAATAGACTGCATCATAAAAATTTGTCTGCTCCATCGCCCGGTAGCTCTCGCCGATGCAGGTATCATAACGCTCTGCCATATAGTTTTCTTTGCCGAGACTCCGGATCGTTCTGATGTTGTGAAGCGTCTGCGGAACATGGCCCAGGGCACGGCTGACAGCACGGCGGTTTTCGATCTGCGCGGTCAGCATATTTTTCTGCACGATGCGCGTAAACCAGAACAGAAACGGCAGCAACACCAAAAGCACAATGGCAAGCCCCTTGTTCCGAAACCAGATGACGGCAAGAATACTGACGATCTTGCATGCATCGGAAAACATGCTGATAATGCCTGATGTAAACAGGTTTTCCACCGTATCAACATCCCCGACGAACCGGGAAACCACTGACCCCGGCTCCTGATGTGTCAGTGCATCTGCCGTCAGATCCGTATATTTATCCATCAGGCTGCTTCGCAGTGCGTGCGTGATTTTCTGCCCGAACACAATCAGCAGTCCTTCCCTTGAACTTTCCAGTGCCCCCATGAGCAGTGTAAATCCAAAATATGCCAAGATCAGATAAAATGATACCACATTTCCCGTCGTCAAGGTATCTATAATAGTTCCAAGAATGAGCGGTGGAAGAAGCGCTGTCAGGATTGCACCGGCCACTGCACAAACGATCCCGGCGGAAAGCCACTTCTGTTTTTTTATCGTCCGCCACATGACACTGCCTACATTTTTACTGCTATGCGTCCCGCTGTTCAATTTGCTGCACGTCCCGCTATGCATTATTCTGCACGCCCCCTTTCTTTTCTGCCTTGTTCTGTTTCAGCACATTTTCCTGCATTTACTTTCTCCGCCGTACTTCCCTTCGTCTGCTCCTCATAAAGTCTTGCATATTCCGGGTATTTTTCCATGATCTCCTCATGTGTGCCGACCGCCGCATGCCCATGCTCCATCCAGATCACCTGATCCATTTCCGGGAAAAGATAGAGTCTGTGGGATAACAGGATCACGATGCTGTCTGACGTCATCGCCTTTAAATTGGTATATACTTCCTGTTCCGTATTCCGGTCAAGTGCGGAGAAAGGATCATCTAAGATCAGCACCGGTCTTTTATGGCACAAAGTTCTCGCAAGTGCAAGACGCTTTGCCTGACCACCGGAAAGTCTGACTCCTCCACTTCCCACAACCGTGTCAGGTCCCTGTTCCATCTCTGCAACTTCTCTATCAAAACATACTGCTTTCAAATAAGTTTCTGTATCCTCATTTTCTCCCATCAGAATATTGTTTTTTATACTGTCATCAAATAATTCCGGGTCATGTCCTAAATAACCAATGGTTCCGGTCAACACACTATTTCCCATCTCGTTTAACTCTCTGCCTGCAAAACGGATACTTCCCTGATAAGGATATTCGCACAGAAATGTCTTTCCAAACGTGGACTTGCCGGACGCAACGGCACCGGTAACACCAATGATCTGTCCCGGTTTTGCAGAAAATGTGATATCCTCATAAATATCTGTCCCGCCCGGATATGCAAAACTCAAATGGGAAACCGTAAGCTCTGCCTGTTTTTGCACTCTGCTTTCACTTTCATGTTCCACACATTTCATGAGGGGTTTGATCCTCTTCCAGGAAACCTGTGCCTTGTGAACTGCGTTAAAAAGTTTTGCCGCACTCGATGATTTTACCGAAAGTTTGGTAAAACAGGTAAGAAATGTGGTAAATGCCGCAACATCCCAGACTCTCCAGCCACTTCCAAGCACGTTTTTACCTCCAAAATATAAAATGAAAATGACACCCGCCATCGAGATGACACGGTAGATCGGCGGAAATGCCGCGCTCCATATATTCGCCCGCACCGCAGATTTTTCGTAAGCTGAAAGATTTTTCTCATACGCATCTTTTCGCTCCTGCTCGCATCCATAAACACGATAGGTGACCGCATTGGATGCCCGGTCTAAGGTGGCGGCACTTAAGATCCCGGACTGCTCCTTATAGGCTGCCCCGGTTCTCTGCACAATTCCTTTCATCTTCTCTGCCAGAAAATACGAAACCGGCGGGAACAGCATGCTTAAAAGCGCAAGTCTCCAGTCATAAAAGAGAAGCATTCCGGCATATGCAAGCAAAGCTACCCCTGTATCAAATATCTCCGTGGTAAATTTCCGCATGCCCTCCGCACAGTCATCCACATCCAGAATCGCTTTTGTCATGACATTTCCGGTGCCTTCCTCTTCCAGTTCTGCCCGGCTTTTATGCACAAGGCTGTCATACAGAACATGTTTCATGCGCCGGTTGACATTGTTTGCAAAACGTCTCACATAAAAACGCTTGATATATCTGGAACTCTGCACCACTGCGATTGCGATCACATAGGCTGCGACCAGTTTTCCCATATCAGGAAATCCTGCCCTGCCGCCAAGGATATCCACCAGACAGCCCGCCATTTTTCCCTCAAACCATGGCCCGGCAAGGAGTCCTAAATTGTAAATCAGCCCGGAGACTGTCACCGCAAGAAGAACTTTCCACTCCATTTTAAAATAGGAAATCACATGGTCTGCCTCAAATTTTTGTTTTTCACTTCCAGCATTTTTTCTGTCGTACTTATCACTCATCTGACTCACCATCCATTTCCATCCTGTCGTCTGAACCGGACTGCACGAGTTTTGACACATCGCAAAACTCTGCCCGCCGCTGTTCCTTCAACCGCCAGTAAAGTTTATCTAACGTCTCAAGAAATGCCGCTTTTTCCTCCTTGGGCAGCTCCGCTAAAAGCCACTCATAAAACACGCTCTCAATGGACGCCTTTGAATTTTTTAACTGTTCCGCTTTCTCTGTCGCATACAAAAGCTGGCTTCTTCCATCCTCCGGGTTCGGTTTCCGGTAAAGATATCCTTTGCTCTCTAAATTAGCCGCACGCCTTGCAGCAGCCCCTTTATCAATCTTTAACTGCTCTCTGACTTTCGCCTGTGTGACGCCGGGATTGTGCCGGATGAAATGGATAAAATCAAATTCTGCCGTTCCGATTCCTTCCTCTTTCATCATCTTTAATGTAAACTTGCCCGCTTCACGCGCGATCTTTGTGATTTTTCTTCCTGACTCGTCCATTGCGATCTCCACTCCTAACCAACTCTAAAAATTAAAATCTAACTTATGACTTTCCAATTAGCATACAAAAAATAGATGTACCTGCATCTAACCAGATGATAGTACATCTATTTTTGTGTGTCAATTTATCTTTTTCTTACTTTGCACAGGAAAAAACTTTTTCCTGATTTGATTCATCAATGAAATCTTTCTTACTTCTCACTCCAGATTTTTCTATATTTCATAAAATAGTAAATACTCATGATCATACTGAGTATCTCGCCCGTTGTGATCGACAGCCAGACTCCGTCCATTCCAAGCAGATTTGGTAATATCAGTACCGGCAGCAAATATCAATATGCCAGTACACTAACCCATGTTTCTGCTATTTTTACTCAACCTTCGGCAGCCCTGCAAATCCCACTGCAAGCTCTTCATCGGTCGGAATATAGTCTGTCATCTCTCCATTGTTAAACTTCTCATATGCAACCATATCAAAATAGCCGGTTCCGGTAAGTCCAAAAACGATAGTCTTTTCTTCTCCGGTTTCTTTACATTTCAACGCCTCGTCAATGGCAACACGAATCGCATGAGAACTCTCCGGTGCCGGAAGGATTCCCTCTATTCTTGCAAACTGCTCTGCTGCTTCAAATACAGAAGTCTGCTCTACACTCCTTGCCTCCATCAGTCCGTCATCATAAAGCTGTGACAGAGTTGAACTCATGCCGTGATAGCGAAGTCCTCCGGCATGGTTTGCAGATGGAATAAATCCGCTGCCAAGTGTATACATCTTTGCTAACGGACAGACCCTTCCGGTATCACAGAAATCATATGCATAGCGGCCTCTCGTAAGACTCGGACAGGATGCCGGTTCGACTGCGATAAATTGATAGTCTTTTTCACCACGCAGCTTTTCTCCCATAAACGGAGAGATCAGACCCCCAAGATTGGAACCGCCGCCTGCACATCCGATAATGATATCCGGCGTAATATCATACTTTTCCAGAGCAGCTTTTGTCTCAAGTCCAATGACTGACTGATGTAACAATACCTGATTTAACACACTTCCCAATACATAACGATATCCTTCTCTCGTCGTTGCAGCTTCTACTGCCTCGGAGATTGCACAGCCAAGACTTCCTGTTGTGCCCGGATGCTCTGCTAAAATCTTTCTGCCGACTTCTGTTGTCTCAGACGGTGACGGGGTTACACTTGCTCCATATGTGCGCATTACCTCACGGCGGAATGGTTTCTGTTCATAGGAAACTTTTACCATATAGACTTTACAGTCAAGATCAAAATAAGCACACGCCATAGAAAGTGCAGTTCCCCACTGTCCAGCACCTGTCTCTGTTGTCACACCTTTTAATCCCTGCTTCTTTGCATAATATGCCTGTGCAATCGCAGAGTTTAATTTATGGCTTCCACTTGTATTGTTTCCCTCAAATTTATAGTAGATCTTTGCCGGAGTCCCCAGTTTTTTTTCCAGACAATATGCTCTCACCAGTGGTGACGGACGGTACATGCGGTAAAAATCACGGATCTCCTGTGGAATATCGATGTATGGGTTGGTATCATCGAGTTCCTGTTTTACCAGTTCATCACAGAATACATGCCCCAGTTCCTCCGCGGTCATCGGTTTTAGAGTTGCCGGGTTCAAAAGCGGTGCTGGTTTGTTCTTCATATCAGCGCGCACATTGTACCATTGTGTCGGCATCTCATTCTCTTCCAGATAAATTTTATACGGTATTTTCTTTTCGCTCATCTTCTCCTCTTTTCCGCAACTTTTATCGTTACTTTACTGTTATGATTCTCTGATTCATGATTTTATCTATATTTTAGTATATTAGCACATTGAAGTGCCGCAGTCAATAACTTTGGATCTTAATATCGGCATCGACGAAAGCCGTAACACCTGTTTACCCCAAATTGCGTTTCTTTTTATTCCACTCTTGCAACACTGCTGACACCCTCCGGCGTCCGCTGCTTTGTCACAATTATTTTTTTGTCGATCTGGTCTTTTAATTCAGATACATGTGAAATAATTCCTACCAGACGATTTCCCTCGGTGAGCTGCAGCAATGCTTTTAACGCCTGTTCTAAGGCATCCTCATCGAGTGATCCAAATCCCTCGTCCACAAACATGGAATCCATACGGATTCCACCCGCATAAGACTGTATCTCATCCGACAGTCCAAGCGCAAGTGACAATGATGCCTGGAAAGACTCCCCACCGGAAAGCGTCTTTACACTGCGCTTTGTCCCGTTATAATGATCAATCACACAAAGTTCCAATCCTGCTTTTTCCTTGCGGCTTCCTGTCTCTTCCTCACGTTTTAATTCATACTGCCCGCTGCTCATCGTAAGCATCCTCCGGTTTGCTCGGATCAGTATCCTGTCAAAATAAGCCATCTGCACATAAGTTTCCAGTTCAATCTTTGCCTTACCGTTTAACATTCCACTTGCCGTATCGGAAAGAGATTTCATCCAGACATACTTTTGTTCGGTCTGTGCGATCTCTTTTTGTTTTTTGCTGACATTTTTACAGATTTCCCTATTAGTACAATAAGATGTATATTTTGAAGCCCTGTTTTCTTCCATCTCATTTCTTTTTGCACGCAGTTCTCCCGCCTGCTTTTCGATCTCTTCTTCCGGAAACGATATTGCTTTCTCTGTTTCCTCAATCTGACGAAGCAGCATCTGAATGACGCCCTTTTCCGTCTCTCTGTTTTTTTCGTAATTATGATACGCTTCTCTTGTCTTTTCTCTGTTCTCTTCTAAATTTCTTTTTTTCAGGGTAAACTCGTTTATCTGTGTCTGTACCCCCTCTTTTGTTACATCCTTTACCTGCTCTTTCAGCTCATTGAGATTCTTTTCTTCATTTGCGTACTCTGTCTGCAGACGTACCAGCTCCTGTTCTGCCACATTGATCTGGTCGGCAAGTGTTTTTATTTCTGTTTCATCGAGCGGAATCTTTTTTTCTAAGGCAGTCTTTTTTCGTTCGTCTTCCTGTTTTTTGGAAAGTTCCGCTTTTTTCTCATCGGCTGCTCTTTGCAGCATAGTAATCACAGACTGTACATGGTATGGTTTTGCATCAAAATCTTCTATTGACAAAACCTGACTCCCATCAGCGTTTTTTATGGTCTGTAATGTATTGACATCTGTATCTCCAGTTAAAGTGCTCTGATTACATGTAATTATATTACTTGTAATTATATTACTTGCAATCAGAGCACCCGTAATTAAATTACATGCAGATTTTATATCGTCACTGATCTGCTTTTCGGCAGTTTCCCTGTTTCCGGTCAATTTTGCAATTTCTTCCTGAATACTGCTGATTGTTCCTCTTATCTTTTGTATTGTTTCTTCGCTTTCTTTTAATTCATCTTTGATCTGCTCTGCACGTTTCCTGTTATTTTTTGCCTGTAAAAACTGCGTGTTCCGTTCGTTTTCAATCTGCATAAGCTGTGCAAAAACAGTTTTTTGATCCTCTGTCTGCTCTATGCCAGTTCCACAGTCTGCAACGTTTTTCTTCCACTGCTGTTTCTGCTGTGTGCACCGTTCTGTCGCCGTGGCAAGCATCTGTCCAAGATTAATGTTCTGTTCGTTTAACATAACCAGTTCATCCTGCGCAGACTGCATCTGTTCTTCTAATACATGCTTGACATCCAGATCCTTTTTCGCTTTTTCTTTCTGATCTTTATATTCTTCCCTTCTCGCCTCATCAGCACTCTTTTGCCTTTTTGTCTCCGTCTTTATTTCATTTAAAGACATTCTGACATCAGGCTCACCAAGCAGTTCTCCTGCATCCTTTAGGACTGCTGACATTTTCTCATTTTCCTGTGTCACGAGCTGATGCGCTTTTTCACTCAGTCTGCTGACTGACTCCCTTGCCTTTTCATCCTCCGCTTTTGCCTGTTTTAACACTTCCCGATCCGGAGTTTCCTGTGGTATGACTGCCAGTGTCGGATGATGTATGGCTCCACAGACCGGACAGGGTTCGTCTTCCTTTAATCCCTGCGCCAGCATTCCCGCCTGTGCATCCCAGAATTGCTGTTCTATCCTCCGGTATTGTTCACTGATCTGTTTCTGCTCTGCGGCTGCTTTCTGATACTGTTTTTGAGTTTTCTCCCTTTCTCTGCTGACTTTCTCCCAATCCTCTAACCTGTTTTCCAGCTCTTCGAGCCTGCGTATCCTCTCTGATACTTCCAATATTGCTTTCTCTGCCTGTTCTCCCCTGCTGTCTGCACCGGAAAGCTGCTCCCACGTTTCTTTTTGCTGCTGTAAATCCCTGCTTTTTACCTCATATGATTTCTGTACGTTTTCCAATTCTGTACCAAGTCTCTTTACTTCTCTTTCTGATGTGTTCAACTGTTCTGCAATCTCTGTCAGATCCTGTATTTTCTGTCGGATTTCTTTTACTTCCTTCTCATAGGCAATCTCCTGTCCTGCCGCATCCTTGTTCTGCTCCTGTTCTTCTTTTAACAGTTGCTGCTGTTCTAAAAGACTGTTTTCTGTTTTCTTTTTTAAATCAAGTTTTTCCTTTTGATCTGAAATATGCTCCTCCAGCGCACGGCTCCTGTCTCTCTGATTTTTCAGCGTATCCATTTTTTCTGTGATCAGTCGCATTTCATGCTCTATGCGTTGTATTTCCGCAGTAATGCCCTCATAAGATTTTAAGGTCTCTTTTTCCTGCTGCAGTTTTCCCTCCAGTTCTGTTCGTCTCTGTTCATCCTGCTGCTTTTTCTGAACCTTTTCTTCCATATCCTGGTGCTTCTTTTCCTGCGACAGACCAATTTCCTGTATTTTTTCAAACAACACCAGCTTCTGTTTATATTCTTCAATCGTTCTGCCTAATTTTTCACAGCATTCCGCTTCCTCTCCTGCCCTGTCCATATCCGCTTTTGCCTGCACCAGAAGCGCTTCTAAGTCCTTCAGCTTCTGCTGTTTTTCTTCCAACAACCGCCCTCTGTCTGCATTTTCACGCACTTTTCCACTCAGTTCATCCACATTCTTTATCTGCTGATCCAGCGCCTCTTTTTTCTTTTTCAGGCACTCCAACGCAGATTCTTCCGCTTTACAAAGTTCTTCTAAAAGTGAGATTCCCTCCTCGATCCTGCCGTCAAATTTTTCCTTTTTTAAAAGATTTATTTTTTCTGCGATCCTTGTCCCTTCTTCATCCAGAGAGTCACTCTCACAGACAATTCCCTCCATATACTGATTGATGCTGCGCCGCAGTTCATCATATTCTTTCCATTGTTTTTTTACGGCATCTTTCAGTTTGTCCTGCAGCACACGATAAATATCCGTCCCGAATATCTGACGAAAAATCTTTCCTCTCTCCTCCGTATTGGCAAACAATACTTTCTGAAAATCCCCCTGTGCGATCATTGCTATCTGGGTAAACTGTCTGCAGTCTAAACCGATCAGCTCTGTGATGGCGCGTGTGACCTCTCTGCTTTTTGTCACTGGTTCTCTGTCATCCGGGTATTCTAGTGTGGCATTCGCCTTTTCCGTTGTCATTCCCGTTCCACGTCCCTTCGGACGCATATATTCCGGGTTACGCTCTACTGTATACCGTTTATTTGCGTACTCAAATGTCAGACGCACGAATGTTTTCACGTCATCTTTTGCATATTTGCTGCGGAACATATCCGCTTTGCGCACATCACCACTGGCTTCCCCGTACAGCGCAAACGTGATTGCATCAAAGATCGTGGTCTTTCCTGCCCCGGTATCCCCTGTGATCAGAAATAATCCCTGCGATCCAAGCCGTTCAAAATCTATGGTCTGCTCCCCCGCATACGGGCCAAATGCACTTATTGTAAGACTGACTGGTTTCATAAATCGTTCCTTTCCTGCCGCTCCTATTTTCTCTCAAATCCCAAATATCTCGTTCCCTGAAACATCAGTTTTCCTGTATTTGCTTCTCAAACTATTTTTTCAGGAACTTATCAATGCACCAGCTCTTCCATCAGTTCTCTGACAAAATCCTGCTGTTCTTCACTCATCGGCTGATTATTCTGTATCTCGTAAAATTCTTCAAACAGTTCCATCTCTGATTTTTGCTCCACATGTTCGGTCACCTCAACCTGCCTGCTCTGTCTGGTCCTGCTGTTATCATAGACAAGCTGCATCAGATTCGGGTATACCGTCCGAAGCTTTGCCATTCCATCCGGCACATCCTCCTCATCGGTCAGTGTGATCTGCAGATAATCGTCTGTTTCTGTGCCCTCATAGAAATCTTTCGACATCAGTTCCATGTATGTTCCCCGGATCTTTCTCAGATCACGAAGCGGTTTTAACGGAACTTTTTCAATGAAGGTATCTCCCTTTTCCTTTATCTCCATGACAACAACAGACTTTTTCTGTTCCGCCTCGGAAAAAGAATATTTGAGCGGGGTTCCGCAATAGCGCAGTGTCTCCCTTCCGATATGCTGCGGGCTATGAATATGCCCTAATGCAACGTAATCAAAAACATCAAACACTTCCGCCCCGATCTGATCTAATCCACCCACCGAAACTTCCTCCGACTCACATCGCGAAGCCCCTGTCACAAACTGATGTGCCACCAATATATTCCGCTTTGATGCGTCCACCGGCATATGAGATACGACAAACTGCAGGGCATCCTGATATGTTTCCACTGTCTCCACATCATCTTCCTGTGCCAGATCCTGTTTTGTCCCGGCATCTTTTTTTCCAATGGATATCCCCTCTGTCACTTTCCTCCACGCATGGCGCACGACCGCCGGGCGGATAAACGGCAGCAGCCAGATGCAGAGTTCCCCATATGCATCCTGACATGTAACACACCTCACCTCTCCATCATAAACCGGTGAAACATAGACTTCCCGGCTGCTCATAAGCTGTGCACCAAATGCAATACGTTCCGCGGAATCATGATTTCCACTGACTGCAAACACCTTTTTCCCGCAATCAGCAAGTCCCGTGAGAAACTGATCAAACAACTGTACCGCCTCCGCAGACGGAACCGGCTTATCATAGATATCCCCCGCGATCATAACCGCATCCACCTGTTTTTCCAATGCGATCTCTTTGATCTGCCGTAAAATATATTTCTGATCTTCGATCATGGAAAACTCATTGACTCTTTTTCCAATATGCAAATCCGAGATATGAAGAAATTTCATGCTCTCCTCCTATACTATTTCATTCGTAATACTTTACTTAACTATACCATATAGCGTCCCGAAATACAAACATATGTTTTGTTTTTGTTGCTTTTTCACAAAAAAACAGATCTCAGAAAATAAAAACCACTTTCTGGAGATCCATTTTTCTATTTATTTTGTTTCCATTGTAACAGCAATGCCGAATTGATGATGACGAGCACAGAACCTGCATTATGTACCAATGCTCCCACAACCGGATTTAAAATTCCGATGATTGCAAGCACGATCGCCACAAAGTTAAGCCCCATCGAAAAACTCATATTGCATTTTATCGTGATCATCATCCGCCTGGATAATGCAATCAGATGCGGCAGTTCTTTTACTTCATCATCCACCAGCGCAATATCTGCTGCATCCAACGCAATATCACTTCCAACACCGCCCATCGCAATTCCGATATCCGCTTTTTTCTGTTCCGCCGGCAAGGTAATCTGCGCTAAGACATCCTCACACGGCACATCCTCGTCAACCATACGGTCGATTGCCTGTACCTGACCAATGATTTTTGACAGTCTTATTTTTCACTTATCTCTTCCCGTATCTCTATCGGATGCGCATCGGTAACAAAGATCATTCCATCATACAATTTTTCCGGCGATTGTGATACGCGGTAACTTTGAGGAAAAATGCTCATAAAAAACGCACTATAGCCCTCTCCTAACGATCCCATAGAAACATGATCTGTAATCTGCTCTTTCAGTTGTGAATTTTCCGGAACCTTTGAAAAATCCAGCCAGCTCATATCATAACCGGCTTTCTTCGCGGCTTTCGCTAGAGGATCATAGGAATAAAACGTGTGCGTGATACGCTTTCCATCATTTTTCGGAAGATTGCAGTTCGTCTTGTAAAAATCCGTTCCAATCGCAAAATATCCGTCCCCCAGTTCATCGGAAAGAATATTCCCCATCACTCTGGTACCTGCGCCATAATTTCCAAACCGCTCTATATGCCCATTGTGACCTGAAATAAAAATACAGGAATTGCCCCTCTGCTCTTCCATAGAAAGGATCCACAGCACATTTTCTGCCATCAATTGGTCTCTGAGCACATTTCCTTCTACGGCAGAATTGATCACTTTCCCAAGAGAAATATTCTGCAGCAGCGTATCTGCCAGATGATCCGCCTGTACAATGTCCTTTACATCTGATTTTTGTAATTCTTCTTTTATTTCTGTGATCACTCTGCTCTGCTGTTCAACATCATACTCACTGTGCTGTTCTTCTGTATCCTCCAGTTTCTTCAGTTCTGTCACATCTATCCCCGCCTTTTCACATGCTTCAATCAGATACTGCAGATTATAGGACCATCTTTGCATGTCAAACCCATAAAACCTTAAATCATCTCCATCTTTTGCAGTCTCATTGTATTTTCGCATATAAGAGATCAGATCTGACATCTCATCAGTTCTGTATATTGCAAAGCCAATCGCCGCGGCAGCCTGCTCTGCCGTTCCTTCCCCACCGTGAATGTAGCGGTTCACATACTCGCATCCACCGTAGTCTCCCTCCAGTGC
>OGMH01000372.1_pt1 | contig 28648 bp, 27 predicted proteins | sample 1573191 | NCBI WGS metagenome assembly OGMH01 (sample SAMEA2581978, study PRJEB24529) | metagenome | biome: Human gut stool | place: China | collected 2011 | reverse complement strand
CAACCATACAATACAACGATTTATAACACTGCACTATATTTGAGATTGAGCCGTGACGATGAATTACAGGGGGAAAGCGGCAGTATCCAGACCCAGCGCATGATGCTTAGGCAGTATGCCGCAGAGCATGGGCTGACCGTTGTAGACGAGTACATTGACGACGGATGGAGTGGGACAAATTTCGAGCGTCCAAGTTTCCAAAGGATGATTGATGACATCGAAGACGGGAAAATCAACTGCGTTGTCACAAAGGACTTATCCCGTCTGGGAAGAAACTATATCCTGACCGGTCAGTACACGGAAATCTATTTCCCCAGCAAGGGAGTACGCTACATTGCCATCAATGACAATGTGGACACCATCAACGGAGAAAGCGAGCTTGCCCCGTTCTTAAACATCCTGAATGAAATGCACGCCCGACAGACCAGCAAAAAGGTCAAGGCTGCCATGCACACAAGATTTGCCAATGGCGCACACTATGGAGCCTATGCACCGCTGGGCTATGTAAAAGACCCGGACAAAAAAGGTCATCTTCTGATCGACCCGGAAACACGCTGGATTGTAGAGAAGATTTTTGACCTTGCTGTACACGGGCGTGGAGCCGCCAGCATTACACGGATTCTGGTGGAGGAAAAAGTACCTACCCCCGGCTGGCTGAACTATGAAAGATACGGGACTTTCGCCAATATCTACGCCGGTGCGCCCGCAGAAAAAGCCTATGCGTGGACGATAGCACAGGTCAAGAGCATTTTGAAAGAGGAAACCTACATCGGTCACAGCGTTCACAACAAGCAGAGCAACATTTCATTCAAGAACAAGAAAAAGGTGCGGAAGCCGCAGGAAGAATGGTATCGTGTGGAAAATACCCACGAAGCCATCATTTCCGAAGAAGTGTTCCAAAAAGTTCAGGAGCTGATTGCAAGCAGACGCAGGAAACGCAGAAACGGTACGACACAGATTTTCGCAGGATTGATAAAATGTGCAGACTGCGGATGGTCTTTAGCCTATGGGGAAAACAAGCAGAATAAGAACCCATACGGGTACTACCATTGCAGCAAGAACGGGCAGGGATTACGCCAGTGTTCCATGCACTATATCCGCTATGATGTACTGTATGCCTATGTGCTTGCAAGACTGCAATACTGGTCTATGCTGGCACAGAAAGACGAGGACAAGCTGCTGAAACGCCTGCTCAATGCCAGCGACAGGGAAAGAAACTCTGCGAAGAAAAAGCAGGCTGCGGAGCTGAAAAAGGCAGAGAAGCGTAAAGCCGAGGTTGACGGGCTGTTTGCTAAAATGTATGAGGACTGGTCTGCCGGACGCATAACCGAGTATAACTTCAATATGCTGTCCGAGAAGTACCAGAACGAGCAAAAGGAGCTTGAAACAAAAATAAGACAGCTTCACGAAACGATGGAAGCCGCCGTACAGACCGCAGCGGATGCTGAAAAGTGGATTGCCCTAATGAAACAGTATGTCAACCCTGTGGAGCTGACCGCCGAACTTCTGAACACTCTAATTGAAAAAATAACCGTCCACGAAGCTGTCAAGGGCGAGGACGGAAGTCGTGAGCAGGAAGTAGAAATCTACTACCGCTTCATCGGCAAAATCGACTGACCTTTCTTTTTTACCCAACAATATCTTTAATTAAGGGAGAACGGCAAAAGCTATCCAGATGTAACCAGCTTGGTATTATTGAGTGAAGTCTTTCAAATCTCACTTGATAAACTAATCAAAGGAGATATTGATACTATGAAAGAAGTAATCAAACAAGAAGAAATCAAAAAGTTCAATCACTACGGCGCAATCTATACGGTTTTTCTCGTTATTGCTGTTATTTCAGCAGCTCCGTTATTTTACATTGGTAATAAATGGACAGTGATTCTTTGGTGTGTCATTGCTTTAGCGGCTATGTATTTTGCAACAAAGGTTGAACAAATAAAAAAGGGCAATGATGTTCAAACGTACAAGGAAATAGTAGCATTTTGTGAAGGTAAAAGGCTGGATGAAATCCAGAGAGCCAGAGAATACGGCAAACGTCCTTATCAAAAGGTTTTATGGTTTATCGGAAGTGCTACAGTAGGAGCAATTGTTAGTTATGTATTGGGCATTTTGCTGCAATCATTTTGATAACGACACTCAATAAATCTTATAATTTGGAAAGGAATGTATAGCTATATGAGAAATAAAAAAGATGATAAGCCTCACTATTTACCGACTTTTATGAGCATAGGAATTTCTATCGGTGCGGCTATTGGTGTAGCAACCAACAATTTTCCACTCTATATGCTTGTCGGTTTTGCGATTGGTGTGGGCATAGGATCTGCTCTCGATGGTCAAAATCGAAATAGGGAAAGTGATGAATCTCAAAAGGATGACGAAGAAGAATAATCAACCGAGTAAATTCCAGTTTTATTGACCAAGAAGTTAAGGAGGACTCGTAATGAGTGAGAAAACAGAGATTACTTTCATGCAAACAAGATTAATCCGGCTTGCTTCAGAAGAGTGGCATTTACCTGTTGAACAGATTATCCACTTGTTTAAAGAAGCTGATGTTCTTGGATATATAGAAAAATGTTATGGGATTTTTCATTGTGAAGGCGATGAAGCTGTGCTTGAAGATATTACTGAATTTTTGCAAGGAAAGGGGATAGAGATCAGTGCTTGAGTTAAAAGATGGATTTGTTCTCTATCATGGAAGCTATTGTGAAGTAAAAGAGCCAGATCTTGCCAAATGTGCAAAGCGAAAAGATTTTGGGCAGGGATTTTATTTAACCACATCCAAGGAGCAGGCAGAAAGTTTTCTAAGAACCTCAATAGCCAAAGCAATCGCAACAGGAACAATTGAAGAGGGACAGAAGTTTGGATATATTTCAACTTTTGAATTTAACCTTTCAGGAAATCTTGAAACGCATATTTTTGAAAATGCAGATGTAGACTGGTTACATTGCATTGCATCTCATCGAAAGAAAAAAATGTTTATCGAAGTTGAACGTGAAATGGCGAGGTATGATATCATTGCAGGAAAGATTGCGGATGATGCAACAAACGCTCCCCTTACTGCTTACCTTGCCGGGGCTTTCGGGACAGCAGGCGATAAGGAAGCAGACGATTTCTGCATCAGACAGTTACTCCCCAATAAACTAAAAGATCAATATTGATTCAAAACAGAATCCGCTATTAAGTGTCTGAAATTTGTGAAAGGTGAGAAGATATGGCTGAAGTAACAATTCCAAAGGAAAAAATGAATTATACAATAGATCTTCTTATCACTATGGTGACAGATGAGATTGCAGAAGAAACGGGCAAGGACAGAAAAGAGATATTGACAGATTTTCTATGTTCAAAGACAGGAAAAGCACTGTATGATGAGAAAACAAAGCTGTGGTGCAATGGTCCGGCATATATAGCTGAATTGTATAGGGAAGAGTTAAAGAAATCCGGATATCAGATTTGAGATGATTGTATATCCGGATGGTGTTAAAAACTTCCGCTATTATATCGTTGTGACAACTAAATATTTCAAAAACGCTGAGGTCAGCATTTCCTAATCATAGGACAACGACCTCAGTTTTTTTATACCCAGGAATCGGTATTCATGAATCAGCCGGTTCTTTTTATTTATGCGAGCAACGAGCCAAAGTCCGTACTTGCACGAGACCTTGGCGTTGCTAAGCGCCAGTGGCGCTTGTTTAGCAACGACCGAAACGGAGTGTAGAGGCCGCGATAACTTGAGAAACTCGCGGAGCGTGTTTCTCATAGTTTTACAGAAAAATGAAGGAGGACGACAAAGTGAGCAGAGCAAAAAATCCGAAATATGAATCCATGTCACTGGAAGAATTGAAGGCAAATATGGAAAAGAGCAGACAGGAACTGGAGGTTGCGATCCACAACAAAAACCTTCTGGAGCAGAGGAAAAAGGTGGTGGAACGCAGAGAACGTTCCCACCGGCTGATTGTCAAAGGGGCAGAGTTTGAGAAAGCGTTTCCATTGTCAAGAGATCTGGAACAGGAAGATGTTCAGAATGTAATGAACCAGTTGCAGAAAAGCAGTTACAACAAGAGTATTGTGCGGCAGACTTATATCTCTGCGTCACAAAAAGACCGACGACAGATTGCAGAAGCGGTTAAAAAAACAGAGAATGGAGATGACAGTTAATGGCATTGTATCATTTTTCAGTAAGACATGTATCCAGAGGGAAATGGCAAAAACTGATACTTCCGGGCGTTCAGAAGAAAAAAGGGAGAAGCAGGTGAATTTCCCGGTATTTCATGGAGTTCAGACGGAAGGTATTCTTGAAGAAAATGGGAAGGCAGAGCAACAGCCGGTGAAGCAGTCGGAGCAGAAGCCAGAAAAGAAGACTTCTCTTCTGAAAAAACTGGATGAAAAGAAGAAAGAATGTGCAGAGCGTGATGCAAAACAACAGGCAGTGAAGAAAAAACGGAACCATGAGATGAGTTTATAACAGTCTGTCAGCAGGACAGATGGGAAAGGATGATAAAAATGCAGTATACAGAAGAACAGATTACAAGAGCCAACCAGACCAATCTTGTTTCTTTTCTGAATGCACAGGGGGAACAGTTGGTGAAAAGTGGCAGGGAATACCGCTGGAAAAAGCATGACAGTGTAACGGTATCCGGAAACTAGGGATGATCGCAGAGCAGACAGGCTGTGCGATTGTGCTGATCGGACATCTGAACAAATCTTCCGGGACACAGAGCACCTACCGGGGACTTGGTTCCATTGACATCATGGCGGCAGTGAGGAGCCTGCTTTTCATCGGAAAAGTAAAGAAAGATCCGACAACAAGAGTACTGATCCATGAGAAAAGTTCCCTTGCACCTCCGGGTGAGACTATGGCATTTAAACTTGGAGATGAAGAAGGCTTCCGATGGGTGGGAGCTTATGAGATTTCTGCCGATGATCTTCTGGATGGAAAGGAAGGAAAGCCGACAGAAACAAAGCTGCAACGGGGAACGAAACTGATTTATGAACTTCTTGCAGACGGAAATGCCGTTACAATCCGGGAACTGGATGAAAAGGCAAAAGTACAGGGAATCTCCCAGAGAACCATGCGTGAAGCCAGAAGCCGGATGAAAGAAGAACTGGATTATCAGATGAATGAAAAGCAGGAAAATACCATTCGATTAAGAAAATAAAAAGAAATGGGTGACGGCAGGCTTTATAGATACCCTATCTGACGCCTGCCGTCTGCCAGTGCAAGGCAATCGAACGAAAACAGTAGGTATCCATACGAAAATAAAAAAATGCAACCAACAGTCTGGGCAGTTAATCTGAAAAATGGATTAGCTGCTCTTTTTTTGCAAAAAATGGAGGTTTTACAATGGAAGCGAAGAAGAAAATCATCAATATCAAAGTGTATTTTGACGGTAATCAGGACGCAAAAGAAGTATTTGCAGAGGTGATCGCCCAGAAAATACGTGACACGAAAACAAAAGATAAACTTGCAATAATGAAAGATAAGCAGTATAATGATTATGAGTTCAGTAATCTGAAATCTGCGTAGGATGTGCAAAGTAGCGTAGGTATCAGATGAACAACAGATATATATTTGTTCTTGACAACAGGTCATATTTGCGGTATAGTTCTCTACACTTTGAGAAAAAAGGAGCGAAAATTATGACATTTTATCAAGAACTTCAGTTAAGTTCAACAGGCTCAAAACAACTAATCAAAAACACGAAAGACCCAAAAGAGAGACGCAGGCATATTCTGATTTATAATTTTAAAGTTTATCTGGTTATGGCATTTTGTGTTGCAGTGGTATCTTTGTACAGTAAACTAATTGGGAGTGAAAACAGTGTCGTAGGTGTTACGGTATTGTTGGCGGTTCTTGTTCTTCGACAGGCAGATTTTGGGATTAAAACGACACATGGGCTGTTTTCAATCGCAGGAATTTTTGGGATTTTGATGGTAGCACCAAGGATTGCCAATATGTTGTCTCCATTGCCGGCTTTTTTAGTAAATGTAATTGCAATTCTTCTTCTGATGATTTTAGGCTGCCACAATGTAATTATGTACAATCATTCTACTTTTGTATTAGGATATCTGCTTTTGCTTGGATATGATGTGACAGGAGCAGAATACATAAAAAGAGTAGAGGGACTTGCAGTGGGAATGATTCTTTGTATGGTTATCTTTTATAAAAACCAGAGGAATCGTCCGTATCGAAGAACGTTTCTGGATCTTTTTCGAGAATTTGACTTACAGTCAGCAAGAGGCAGATGGTATCTGAAGCTGACTTTGATTGTTTCTACTGCAATGCTGGGTATGAATCTTTTAGGATTGCCAAGAGCGATGTGGGCAGGGATTGCCTGCATGTCTGTATGCCTTCCTTTTACGGAAGACTGTGTTGCCAGATCAGGAAAAAGATGGCAGTTTAATATCGTTGGGTGCGTATTTTTTATTGTGCTGTATCTGATTCTTCCAGAATCCATGTATCCTTATATTGGCATGATTGGCGGAATCGGAGTAGGATATTCGGCAGGATATGCATGGCAAACTGTATTTAATACATTTGGAGCATTGTCAATTGCATCAGGTTTATTTGGTATGCCAATGGCAGTAGCACTTCGTATTGGAGCAAATGTATTTGGCGCACTTTATACAGTGCTTTGTAATAAAGTGATTGACAAATTGACCGTAGCTTTTTCAGAAAAAAGAAATGCGGTAGTTTAACCAAATAGCGAAAGCGGATTGCGAATATCCCCGCTTTATTATTACAGAGAGAAAAAATAAAATCCGAGAGCTAAAGCGATAGAATGGCTCTCGGATTTTTTGAATATAGCCGGAAATCTGATCTAATTTTGATTAGTTAGAAAGATTGTAATAACCGGCATAAATTCCGTTTTTCTCAAGCAGACTTTCATGTGTTCCACGTTCTGCAATTCCATTTTCTGTGAGAACAATAATTTCGTCTGCATTTTTGATAGTAGACAAGCGGTGAGCAATAGTAATGGTCGTGCGGTCTTTTGAGAGTTCTTCGAGACTGCGCTGAATCCAGCGTTCACTTTCATTATCCAAAGCACTCGTTGCTTCATCAAGAATCAGAATTGGAGGATTCTTTAAGAATACACGTGCAATAGAGATGCGCTGTTTTTGACCACCGGAAAGTCTTGCACCACGTTCGCCCACAAAGGTATCATACTGTTCTGGCAGTTCCATGATAAATTCATGAATATTGGCGCATTTTGCAGCCGTAATGATTTCTTCTTCTGATGCATCTGGTTTTCCGTAAGCAATATTTTCACGGATGGTTCCGGAAAATAGATAAACATCCTGCTGAACAACACCAATCTGACTTCGCAGACTCTTTAAGGTAAGAGAGCGGACATCCTGTCCATCGACTGTGATTTGACCGCCTGTTACATCATAGAAACGAGGAAGGAGAGAGCAGATGGTTGTTTTTCCGGCTCCGGAGGGACCGACCAGTGCGACGGATTTTCCAGCAGGAATATCGATGGATACATGAGAAAGTACTGCTGTTTCATCGTCGCTGTAGTGAAAGGTTACATCTTCATAGCGTACATGTCCTTTTACATCTGTAAGTTCTGTTGCGTCTGGTTTATCCTGAATCTCCGGAATAGTTTCCATGACGTCAAGAAAACGGCGGAAACCGGAGAACCCTTTCTGCATCATTTCCATCAATTCTACTAAAATCTGGATTGGACTGATGAAAATTCCGATATACAGAGCATACATGGCAAGGTCAGCAGGAGACATTTCGTGATTGGCAATCAGATAACCTCCATAGATTAAAGTGACAAGATACATCATGCCCTGAAAGAACAGATTGGAACTCATAAATTCTCCCATGCATTTGTAGTTGTTGTCTTTGGAAATAAGAAAGGCATGATTGCTTTTTCTGAATTTTTCTTTTTCAATCTCTTCATTTGTGAAAGATTGTACAACACGGATTCCAGATAAAGTATCCTGAAGGCTGGCATTTACATCACCAATTTTTCTTCTGTTTTCCATGAAGGTCTGTTGCATCTTATGATTCTGATGAAATGAGAAGAGAAACATCACAATGACAAGCAGAATTAAAGGCAGAGCAAGTTTTTTATTGATAAAAAAGAGAAAAATGAAAGCTCCGATAATCTTGACCAGTGAAATAAAAAGATTTTCAGGTCCGTGGTGCGCAAATTCAGAAATATCGAACAGGTCACTGACCAGTTTACTCATCATCTGACCGGAATTATTTTGACTGTAATAAGAAAAAGATAATTCTTCGTAATGGTCAAAGAGTTGTTGACGCATATCCCGTTCCATGTTAGCTCCCATCATGTGTCCCTGATAGCTGACATAATATTTGCAAAAACTTTGGATTATGTACATTAAAAGTAATCCGATGCCAAGCCATGGAAGTGCATGAAGAATGATGCTTTTATCCTGCGTGAAGAGCGTTTTTGTTGCAGTCCGAAGAATCTGTGGATAAGAGAGATCCACAAGACTAATGATAGTTGCACAGAGAAGGTCAATAAAAAAGACCGTTTTATACGGATCATAGTAGTGAATGAATTTCTTTAGTGTATTCATGGTAAGTTCCTTTCATTAAAATTCAGTTTTGAATTTCTGTAATTGTTTTTTTAAACTGAAAAGAAAACAGCACAGAAGTAAAAAGTACCGCAATGATATCTGCAATCGGTTCTGCCATATAAACACCGATAACTGGATTGGATACAAGGTGCGGAATCAGGTAAATCAGCGGAATTAGTAATACAAATTTTCGAACAACCGCAACGATAATAGAATTTACAGCTTTACCAAGAGAAGTAAAAGTCATCTGGCAGGCAATCTGAATTCCAAATAAAAACAGACCGCCAAGATAAATTTTCAGCATAGGCGCAGTAAAGTTGACAAGGTCTGCGTCGGAGGTGAAAATACCTACAAATACTTTTGGAATCAGTTGTACGGTCATCCAGAGTGCGATGGAATACGTCAGGCAGGTCGTTAAAAGAATACGAAATGTCTTCTTTACGCGTTCTGCATTTTTAGCACCGTAATTATAGCTGGAAATTGGCTGTGCACCTTGTGCAATTCCCTGTAAAGGAAGCATGGCAAACTGCATAACACTGGTTAAAATGGTCATAGCTCCAACTGCAATATCCCCACCGTAGCGGAGAAGTGAAGAATTAAAACAAACTGCTACAATACTTTCACTTGCCTGCATGATAAAAGCAGCGAGTCCAAGTGCAATACAGGGAAGAATAATAGTTGCTTTTAAAGGCAGATAGTCCTTTCGAATGTGAATCTGTGTTTTTTTACCGCAAAGAAAGAGTACGACCCAGATAGTAGAAACAGCCTGTGAAAGAACGGTTGCAAGTGCAGCACCTTTTACACCCATATGAAAAGCAAAAATAAAAACCGGGTCTAAAGTAATGTTGCAGATCGCACCAATCAGGACAGAAATCATAGAAACAGAAGTAAATCCCTGTGCCGTAATAAATGCATTCATTCCGAGCGTCAACTGGACAAAAAGTGTACCGAAAGCATAGATATGCAGATAGTCGACTGCATATTGGATGGTATTTTCACTGGCACCAAAAGCCAGCAACAGATTCTTGCCCCAGCGAAGTAAAATAATCGTTAAAATAATAGAAATGATAATCTGAAGTATAAAACAGTTACTTAAAGTCTTTTCGGCAGAGTCATGTTCCTGTTTTCCCATAAAAATAGAAGCGCGTGGTGCGCCGCCGGAGCTGACCAGTGCCGCAAATGCAGATACAATCATAATAACCGGCATACAGACACCGACTCCTGTAAGTGCCAGACTTCCGCTCTTGGGAATATGACCGATGTAAATTCGGTCTACAATGTTGTAAAGCATGTTAATCAGCTGGGCGATTACCGTTGGAACAGACAGTTTAAGAAGGAGCCTTCCGATTGGCTCGGTGCCTAGAAAATCTTTATTTGTTTGCATAAAAATAAGAGTCTCCTTTTTTGGTGTTTTCTGGTGCTTGTGCTTTTTAATGATAGTACATAGGTGAAATAAAATCAAGTTTGACATGAAAAAATGAAGCAGTTAGAATAGAAGAAAAATAGAATTTAGATAAAATGAAAGTTGTTTTCAAATTATGTTGACAAAAGAAGTTTTTGTGATAAAATGATTTCCAAATTGGAGGGAAAGTTAAAATGTCAAAAGCACCATATAAAACAAAACAAATGGCTGAGTTACTTACATTTTTAGAATCTGTACAAGGAAAACATGTTACTGTAAATGAGATTTGTGACTATTTTAAGGAAAAAGGAATATCGGTTGGAACGACAACGGTATATCGTCATTTGGAAAAAATGGTAAAAGAGGGAGTGGTCGCAAAGTATGTTGTAGACGGAACCAGCAGTGCATGTTTTGAGTATACAGGAAATTGTCAAACAGTAGAAAAAGAATGTTCTTATCATTGTAAATGCGAAAAATGTGGGAAATTGATTCATTTACATTGTGATGAGGTTGAAAGCTTAAAAAAACATATGATGGAACATCATAGTTTTGAAATGGACTCATTGCGTACTGTTTTCTATGGGATTTGTAATGAGTGTAGAAATAATAAAGAATAGTATTCGGCAGGAACATGCTATCACTATTGCATTATAAAAGATGCGATGGCATGTTGTGCGCAAGGATTAGAGTTTGTCTGGGGAGATGGCTCGCATAAATACCCAGATGAATATCCGGCAGAAGATACAGAAATTGAAGTTCAGGGAACATTTGAAACTTATAAAGAAAAGGATTATGATACGACATTTTGCAGACTTGCAAATGTAGACATGAGGGTAAAAGAATAAAAATGTTTGTTGGTATTAAGTTGGTTGAAAAAAAATATTGGATTATTGGAATTTTCTACTTATTGAGCATTCTATTTGTAATGAATGATGCATGGCTATATCATACTCCAATCGCAAAGTTAACAAAGGTGGAAACAAGCATATCAGGTCAGGTGAGAAGTACAAGAGGAACAGAAGAGACAAGATATAAACAGAAAATTCAGGGAATTATATTGAATGGAAAGAATAAAGGAAAAGAAGTTCATTTTTCTAATGAATATACAGATACTGGAATGTTGAGGCAACCTTATCATAAAGGGGATAAAGTATTATTAAATGGTTCTGTAGATGACATAGGAACAGGTGTACGTGGGTTAAAACGGGATACAATAATCGTAAGCTTGCTTGGAATATTAATTATAATGTTGATTTTAACAGCAGGCAGACAAGGAATATTTACGTTTATAACAGTAACTATAAACATCATAGTATTCATAGTTGGATTTTGGATATTAGGAGATACTTCAAATATATTAAAAATTTGTAATGAAATCGTAATTTTATTTGCAGTAGTTACATTAATCGGATTAAATGGGATACATAGAAAAACATGGGCGGCATTGCTTTCAACCCTTTGTGTAATTGCAATGATTATGATAATATTTGATGTAGTTGTTCGCAGGAGTGATTTAGATTATTCGACCATGGAATATTTAGGTCTGAGAAATATAGAGAATACAGAGGAAATCTTTCACGCAGAAATTATCCTTTCTGGATTGGGAGCAGTTATGGATGTGGCTGTTGCAATATCCGCAGCATTAAGTGAGATCATTGAGAAAAAATCAAATGTAACATTTGGACAGCTTTTTCAATCAGGAAGAGAAATTGGTTATGATATTATGGGAACTATGTTAAATGTGTTAATGTGCGTGTTTGTCTGTGAATTAATTCCAATGTGCTTAATTCAAATGAACAATGATGTCCGCCTTATTACAATTATAAAATTAAACATCCCATGTGAAATATGCCGTTTTCTCATTGAATGTATAGGAATTGTATGGGCGATACCTGTCTCTATTGTTATTACTTCGATTATAATAAAGATATCTGTAAAAGGAAAGAAAAGAATATGTTAGGTGTATTGGGATTGATTTTATTGATTTCTATTCTTATTATTGGCGGAGACAGAGGTGGAATGTCTTTAGTTGCTCTGTGTGGAAATTTATTTTTCTTGAGTATGGGAATCTGGCTTATGGCAGAGGGGGTACCTGTTTTTTTAGTAATAATCTTAATAGGGGCTATAGTGTCTTACATTACACTGTTTTATCAAAATGGGTCGAATATAAAAACATGGAGTGCTTTTATTGCAGTATTAGTTACGATGTCTGTTTTAGTATTTGTAGTTCAAGGAGTAATATGGGGAAGTAGGGCTGGAGGCTTAAATGAAATTCAATCGGCAGGCGAAGAGGTTCTTTACTACGATATGAACTTAGATATTAGTATGCAAAAAGTTCAAGTGGCTGTAATTTTGCTTAGTACATTAGGTGCAGTGATAGATATGGCTTTTACAGTTACGGCTTCCTTATATGAAGTGAAAAGTCACAAACCGGATATGACAAATAAAGAATTAATTGAAAGTGGAATACGAGTAGGAAAAGATGTAATTGGAACAACTATTAATACATTATTGTTTGCATATTTTGGAGAATCTCTGTTATTGCTTTCTTATTTAAAAATGAGAAATGACTCCTTAGAATTTTTGCTTAACTCTAAAATTTTATTTCAAAGCTGTGCATCAATGCTTCTAGGAGCGATTGCCTGCGTTTTGGTAATGCCGATTTCAACAGTACTATTAGCTAAAATGAGTAAAATAAAAAATATAGAAAAAGGTGAAAATGAGATATGACACAATTAAAAAAAAGAAAAGCCTATTATCATCTTCCGGGTTTGTTTGAATTCTATGAACTTTATCGCTTGTTTTTACCCCTGTTTCGGAAACATAGAGAATATTTTTATGACTGGTGTGAAATTGGTTCCATTTATGGAGCGCCGTGGGACTGCCTCTGGGGTGGCGGTCGTGTGGAATGTGGAGACAGCAGACCACAGGAAGTTTTAGAACTTATGCAGGAATATGGAATTTCAGCACGGTTGACTTTTAGTAATTCTTTATTAAAAGAAGAACATCTTTCGGATAAAAGATGTAATGCGCTGTGTGCATTGTTTAATAAGGGAAAAGAAAAACAAAATGGCATAATTATCCATTCAGATTTGTTATTAGACTACTTGAAAGTAAATTACCCAAATCTGTATTTTGTTTCTTCTACTACGAAAGTTTTAACTGAATTTGAAGAGTTAAGAAAAGAAATTAATCGTGAAGAGTTTGGCTATGTTGTGCCGGACTTTCGTTTAAATAAAGCATTGGATAAATGGAAAACACTTTCAGAAGAACAAAAAGATAAAGTAGAATTTCTCTGTAATGAATGTTGCTGGTTGGGATGCAGGGACAGGAAAATCTGCTATGAAGCAGTTAGTCGGAAAAATCTTGGAGCAAATGGAGCAGAGCATCCTTGTAGTGCACCAAATGCAGGGGAGGGATATCGCTTTTCAAAGGCGATATCCAATCCAGGTTTCATTGGATTAGAAGATATTAGAAATGTCTACATGCCAATGGGATTTTCTAATTTTAAAATAGAAGGACGTGGGCTTGGAAGCGCACTGGTTTTGGAATTTCTGCTTTATTATATGACAAAACCGGAGTATCAGATTCATGTAAGAGAAGCAATTTATCTTGATAATATGCTGGATATTTTTTAAAGATAAATCCTATCCTTGCGAAGCTAATAAAAAGCAGGTATACTCTTAATTAACAGTGATAAAAGACAAAAATAAGATGTCTGAAATAAATCACAAAGTATAAGAATTTAAATGACGGGAGATTGTTTACAATGAATGAAAACAAATTAAGAGAGTATGCCAAGCTGATTGTAAAAATTGGAGCAAATGTACAGAAAGGTCAGCGGGTTCGTCTGCAGGCTGAAGTAGACCAGATTCCGCTTGTAAAAATGGTTACAGAAGAGTGTTATAAGGCTGGTGCAAGTTATGTGGAGTTGTTCTGGTCCTGTGGTGAAGTGAATAAACTGCATTATCAGTATGCAACAGCAGATGTACTTGGAGAGGTTGCAGTATGGGAGGAAGAACGTGCAAAACAGATGACAGAAACTCTGCCGGTTCGTATTTTTATTGATTCTTCAGACCCAGATGAATTATCCGGAATTTCACCGGATTTAATCTCAACGGTAAATCAGATGCGTCAGAAAGTCTTAAAAAAATATCGTGACCAGATTGACGGAAAACATCAATGGCTTATTGTTGCAGCAGCTTCTGAAAAATGGGCGAAAAAAGTATTTCCAAATGAACCGAAAGACGTAGCAGTTGACAAGTTATGGAATGCAATTTTTGACTGCGTTTATTTAAAAGATGGGGAAGATGCAGAGAAAATCTGGCAGGCACATAATGAGCGTATGACAAAGAAAGCGAACTGGTTGAATGAACAGAACTTTAAATCTCTTCATTATACCAGTAGTAACGGAACGGATTTTACAGTAGAGCTGATTCCTGGTGCAAAATGGGGAAGTGCAGGCGACGTCAATCATATCAATCAGACATTCTTTGTTCCAAATATGCCGACAGAAGAAGTATTTACCAGTCCAATGAAAGGAAAATGTGAGGGACGTCTGGTTTCCACAAAACCACTCAGCCGTTCTGGACAGGTCATTAATCATTTTACCGTTGATTTTAAAGACGGAAGAGTTGTGGAATGTCATGCAGAAGAGGGAGAGGAAGTTCTGAAAAAAATGTTTGCGATGGATGAAGGAGCTTCTATGCTTGGAGAAGTCGCACTTGTTCCAAAAGAATCTCCGATTAATCAGTCTGGTTTGATGTTTTATAATACCTTATTTGATGAAAATGCCTGCTGTCATGTTGCAGCCGGACGTGGATTTTCAGAAGTCATCGAAGGATTTATGGACATGACAGAGGAAGAAATTCATGAAAAAGGCATCAACGATTCTATGATTCACATGGATTTTATGATAGGCTCCGATGACCTGCATATTGTAGGAATTCGTGAAGATGGAAGCAAAACAGATATTTTCGTAAATGGAACGTGGGCAGAGTGATTACTTCATACATTGAGAGAAGTTTAAAATGGCAAAATTATAATTGTTAGAAAAACAGTCAGGACAAAAAGAAGTTGTTCTGGCTGTTTTTTAGTTTAACCAAATCAAGGAAGTCCCCTGCTTCAATTGCGAGTACCTGCTTAACAAGCTGACTCGACAGGGAAAGGAAAGTAGGATAGAATAGTGGTATTCAGTCCTGGTTTTAATCAAATTAAGTTTAAAATAGGGAAGATTGAAAAATTCTTCAGGAGTAGTAAAAATGAAATCAATATCAATTTATGCGCTTACCCGAAATCAAAAGATAGAGTGTCTGCAAAAATTAGAACGTCATTTATCTGGCAGAAAATATTTTTTAAAAATGCGTGAGTGGGAATTAGACAGTATGAAAGAACTGGTAAAACAGTTGGAATTGCAAATGTCAGATGTGTCTGCGTTGCGTTTTTTTTATTCTTTTCAGATACCAAAGCTGGGTAAGGAGTTTGACCTTCTTCAGATAAAAGAAGAACAGATTGTAAATATTGAATTAAAAAGCGGGGGTGTATCAGAAGATGCAATCAAAAAACAGCTTCTTCAAAATAAGTATTATCTGTCTGTGTTTGGAAAATCTATTTTATCTTATACCTACATCAGCAGTCAGAAACGGCTGGTAAAGCTGACGAATCATGACCATATCGTGGATGCAGACTGGGAACAGTTATGCAGTGCCCTGCAAAAGAATAGTGCAGATTATGAGGGCGAGATTGAAGATTTATTTCAGGTGGAATTATATTTGATTTCTCCTTTGACAGAGCCAGTCCGTTTTTTGGAAAAAGAATATTTTTTAACTTCACAGCAAAGAGATATTGAACGACAGATATTGAAACGGGTTCGGGCAGAAAAATCGGGATATTTTATTTTTACAGGACTTCCAGGTACAGGAAAGACGTTATTACTTTATGATATTGCAATGAAACTTTCAGCGAAAAAACAGAGGGTCTGTATGGTTCATTGTGGAGAGTCTGAAGAAAAATGGAAATTATTACATGAGAGGTTACAGCGGATTGATTTTCTTTCAGATAAGCAGTTAAATCATGAATTACAGTTAAAAAATTATAGTGGAATTTTAGTCGATGAAGCACATCTTCTGACATTAGAAAAATTAGAAATTTTATTAGAGTTAAGTGAACATCAACCGGTAATTTTTTCCAGTGATTCAGAAGATATGATTTCTCCGGATGAAATGGACCGAAGTGTCATGGAGAGGATTGAAAATCTACCACAGATTCAGAGCTTTCATCTGACCAACCGGATTCGTACCAATGCAGAATTATCTTCTTTTATTCAAAATATCCTGCATCTGCCGGATAAAAAGGGAACAAGAAATTATCCTCATGTGGATGTGATCTATGCAAATGAGAAAAAAGAAACAGAAAATTTGCTAAAGGATTATATACGACAGGGCTATGAATATCAAAAAAATAAAGGACAGATAAAAGAGAATAAAGAAACAGAACAGCTTGTCATGGTGTTGGATGATGCTTATTATTATGACGAAAAAGGATATCTTAGAACAAATGTCTGTAAAGAAGAAGGAAAACAGGAAGTAAGAAGTCTTTTTCATCAGTTAAATCAGGCGAAAGAACGATTGACATTAATAATTGAGAAGAACGAAGAAGTATATGAAAAAATGTTAAATTTACTCTAATGATTCGTGAGTGTGAAATTTCTTAAGTTTTGATTGAAATTTTCTATAGCAATAAGCGTAATAGGATGATAAATTTAAACTTAGGAAAGGTGTGAAATATTATATGATGATAGAAAATAAGAAATTCCGTATGGAAGTAAACAAAGAGGGGTATGTATCAAATCTGACCATGAAAGATGACCCATATCAGATGAACTGGGTGATTGAGGACAGTTATTTACAGGAAAAAAATTATAAAGACGCAGATAAATTATTTGGTTTTTTTGAACTTATAGCAGATAAAGAGAAGTTTGGAAGTCAGATGAGTGTTCCGGTTCTAAAAGAAACCGAGAAAGGGATTGAAGTTGTCTATGAATTTGAGACTCTTAAAGTAAAACAGTTTTATGATTTAGGAAAAGCTGAGGAAGCACTCTTTTGGAGCATTGAGCTGGAAAATAAGAGTCAAAAAAGAATGAATATTAAGGAATTTGGTATTTGGACTTCGTTTGCTTATGTGATGTTTCGGGATAAAAATGTGCTGAAAAACATTCATAATTCAGCGGCAGTGTTTCCGTTTATTTCTAAGGATTATACTAAATTAAGCATGGTGCGCAGAGATGGAAGTGGAGAAAGTCTTGGGTTTTATCAAATAAAAGGACAGACAAAATCAGTAGGAACTTACTGTGATTATTTAAATCTGTTCTTTGAAGATGTTTCTCCGTCTTTGGATGGAATGTTATTTCATAAATTATATCTGGCTGGCGGTTATCCAGAAGGTTTTAAGAATCATGACTGGATTTATGAAAAAGATGGTTTTAACTTAGAAGCAGGAGAAAAGAAAAACTGGCAGTATGTCATGAGTGCAAATCAAGGGGAAGAAGATTTTTATAAAGAAGGACTCAAATGGAGGCATCCAAAGGTAGAATATACACCGCTTAATATTATCGGGGAAGTGGCAAGGATATCTGTAGAAACTCCGGAAGGTATTTCTATGGTTTCGGCGGATGCTTTTTATAAAGTGCAGGATGAAAGAAAGAAAACAGTTGTAGAAATCTGTCAGGATAAAGAAAATAAAGAACAGTATCAGCTGATTTTTAAACCGTCTGCAATGGGCGAACATAAAATAGTGCTTCGATTTGATAACGATACCGAAGATTTTGTTGTGCTTAACGTAATGGACAAAATCGAAACTGTTATTGAAGAACGTGTGGAATATATCTGTGATAAATTGTATCATGATGAGACAATAAATCCGCCATTTGCATTTGAGCCGATTTCTAATCAGGGAGAATCTCTTGGAAAAGCAAATTTAGTTTTACAAAAAAATCTGCTTGGAAAATTAGATGCCAGTCAGGTTCAGAAAGTAGAAAAATGTGCAGTTAATTATGTACGTCCAAAATGGTTTATCGACGGTGATTTTAGAAAACCGAGAAAGCTATACGGAGATTTTTATCGTTGTATGGACTTTGAATATATTGCACATTTGTTTTACCTGTTATCGGAATTTGAGGATGAAACACTGGTGCTCAATACCGCAGATACCTACTTGGAATGGGCAACGGAAGTATTTGAATTAAGGGTAAATCCAGAACTCCACCAAGAGGAACGAGGAAAAGAAGAATCTCAGATGTTAGGTGTTTATTTCTTGTATTTTGAACGTTTGCTAGATAAATTAAAGAAAAAAGGCAGAATGGAACAATATAATAAAATCAAAGCAATCTGGGAAAGCGTGATGGATAAAATAGATGAGGAGGCAAAGACTTATAAAGCAGCCATCACAGAACATTTTTTTGACAATGCTGGTTTTGGACCAACAGCCGGTGCGCTGTGTGAAAGTGGGCGAATCGAAAGTGCAAAACAATATGGAGCGCTTTTACTTGCCAATATTGGCTATTCCAATGACTTTAGGGCTCAAAATCCAGACCGCTGGTGGGAGGCTTTGACCTATATGATTCATTCTTTATGGGGAGGAGTTACGGCTGCTTCTGCTTATAAAGTATTTGATAAATTAAAAGATACGAGATATTTAGAGGCAAGTTATCGAGCAACGGCAGGAATCCTTTACTGTTATGATACTCATTCAACAGCAACTTCTCCATTAGAAAAAGGAATGGCAGCATCTACTTATGCAGTTGCAGGACCACATATAAATCGACCGGATCTTTCAAGAGAACGCTTTGGTCAGTCGGCGTTTTATAGAGATGGAGGAATTTTTGCAAAGTTATTTGATAATGACAGCCAGACTCCTGACTGGGATATGGGAGAGGAGCTGGTTGCTTATCTGGAGAACTTTGGAGATAAAGCTTTCATTATAAAAAAAGAGACTTCTATTCTGGTTATCAATGGAAGTTTTGAAGAAACGGATACAGAATATAAAATCACAAGTTTTGCACCATACAGCAGGGGATTTTATTTTATTTCAGATGGTGATATAATAGAGCTTGCAAATGAAAAAGGTTTGCAAAAGATTACGCTGAAAAAAGAAAGGGTTTAAAAATAGATGTCCGGTGATATGATTTCCATTTCCATTCCGCCTTTTCCTGATTTTATAGAAGGAAATTATAAAATTATGAGAAAGGGGCAAAGCCACGTAGAACGAAAAAATCTAGGCTTTTTTGATTTGATTGCCGTAAAAAAAGGCGCTCTGTTTCTTGCGGAAGGAGAGAAACAGTATGAAGTCAAAGAAAATGAAATGTTTATCTTATTGCCGGACAGACACCATTATTCCTGGAAACCCTGTCAGGAAGATACGGGTTTTTACTGGCTGCATTTTTATACAACAGCACAGTGGAAACAAGGACCGAAGGCGAGCCGTTTTGTATCAAAGCTTCCGATATCAGGACAACATTATCATCAGTGTTCGTATACTCTGCATCTGCAAAAATATTCGACTATTAAGGAGCCGGAATTGCTGTTTGAATTGTTTCAGAATATACTGGACAGTACGGCAGGGGAACATGATATCTGGAAAACAGAAGAATTATTTTTAAGATTTTTAAAGACAATTGAAAATGCAGGGATGCATAAAGACAGACTGACACTGCTGGCAGAACAGATTCAGATTTATCTGGAAAATAATCTGGAACATCCGATTACAAATCAGATTCTGGAGCAGCAGTTTCATTTGCACCGGAATTATCTTGCAAAAGCGATGAAAGAAACTTTTGGAAAAACACCACTTGAGGTTTTAGTAGAAATTCGCTTGGAGTATGCAAAGCAGTATTTATTACGGACAGATTATGATATTCGGAAAATTTCAAGACTGGTTGGATTTGGTTCGGAAATTTATTTTTCAAATTGTTTTAAAAAGCATATGGAAATTTCTCCGAAAAATTATAGAAAAAAATATGAAAAAAATACTTTGGTTTAAAAATGGCAAAGACTGTGTGTAGTCAAGCGGATATTCGCAATCCGCTTTCGCTACTTGCTCATAACCAAATAGCTGCTACGCAGCTTATCAGAAGGGGCTTGCCCCTCCTGATACAAGCAAGTCCCCACACCTGCTTATTGCTTTTTGCAATTGAAGCAGGGGACTTCCTTGATTTGGTTAAAAAAAGACAGAGTTTTTGTCATTTTTTAATTTAGAGATAAGGTGTTTTTGGGTTCGCAATAAATTGACAAGAGTACTGGTAAGCGTATAATAGAAAAAGAAATGATTGGAAGAGACAAAAAACGTAGAAAGAAGATGAGAAAAATGGAGAACTCAAGTTTTCAAGAGGCTTTAAAAAATTGTCTTTCCTGCTTAAAGGTAGAAGAGTCTTATCAGCTTGCAAGACGAATGGAAAAAGAAAAAACGAATCCTATCTTGGGCTATCGTACAGCAGGTTCTTTGGCAGAACGAAAAACGGGGGATATGCTCGTTGAAGAAATGAAAAAAGCAGGTCTTGTCGACGTACATAAAGACAAGATTACAGTCGATGCCTGGGAATTTAAAAAGGCAGTGATGCGCTATCAGACTAAGACAGGCGAGAAAAAAGAAATTCAATTGGGGGCATATCAGACTGATTTTAAGACAGATGGATTTGAAAGATTTGACCTGGTTTATCTGAAAAAAGGAACAGCCAAAGATTATGAGAATATAGATGTAAAAGGAAAATTGGTCTTAATTGAAATTAATCAAAGAGAGGAGTGGTGGATTAATTATCCGGTTTATCAGGCACATTTAAAAGGGGCAAAAGCTTTAATTGCCGTGCAAAGCCGCGGATATGCTCAGATTGATGATACGGCTTTGAATGCACAGGATATTGCAGGACCGGCATCAGCTCCCGCTTTTTCTATGTCAAGAGCAGATTTTTTAGAAATTTGGGAATTGATGCAAGAGAGTAAAAATGAGAATAAAAAAGAAAACAGTGTGCCCCATCTTTTGGTGGAATTGGATGCTGAGACAAAAGTAGAGAAAGACCAGTACACTTATAATATTGTTGGAAAGATTCCAGGAAGACGTTCGGATTCCATGATTCTTTTAAGTGCACATTATGATTCTTATTTTGAAGGATTTCAGGACGATAATGCAGCAGTTGCAATGATAATCGGAATTGCAAAGGCATTGATTCAAGGTGGTTATCAGCCAAATCATACCATTGTGGTCTGTGCGCTTGCAGCAGAGGAGTGGGGGATTTCTGACACAAAATATGACTGGTCTACAGGGGCTTACCGTCAGGTTTTTGAGGCAAGAGCGGATTGGCCGGGAAACGTCATTGCGGATTTTAATTTTGAACTTCCGGCACATGCTCACAGTACGAAAGATGCGATACGCTGTACTTATGAGTATGTTGATTTTATTCAAAAGTTTGTGGATAAAGATGCGATGCCAAAAGGGATTTATCCAGATGGAATGACAACGTTATATCCGATAGAAACCTGGTCGGATGATTTTACAATGGCAATTTCAGGAATCCCGTCTTTTGTAAATGATTTCAGCGGCGGACCATTTATGGAAAATTATTATCATTCACAGTATGATAATCAGGACGTGTATGAGGAAGAGATTTATCAGTTTCATCATGAGTTTTATCTTAAGCTTTTGATGGCGGTTGATGCTTTGGCGTTACCGCCGCTTAATTTCGCAACTGTTTTAACTGCAAGTATGGACAGTCTGGATTTGAATGTGTGTAAACAAACAGGTGCAGAGGGAAGCGTGTTTTTGGAGCAGACAAAAAAAGCAAGAGAAACTGCAATTTGTCTCTATGAAAAGATACAAAGCTGGAATCAGAATTTTGGGGCAGATGGAGACTGGAAAAGGGCAGATGCAATAACAAAAAAACTGCTTGCTATTTTTAAGAAAGCGCAAGATTATTTTGTGCGGTTAGACTGGGATGATGGAGTAATTTTTCCACAGCAGGCAGTACAGAATAATCTGCATGCATTAAAAAAAGCGAAGACTGCATTAAATGCCGGAAATATTGAGGAAACATTGGATGCATTTTACAGTATTGATAATAACTGCTATGCATTTGAATTTGAAAAAGAAGTGTTTTATCATTTTACAGAATATATTATGAAGCAAGAGTCGGAACGTTTGATGTGGGGCAAAGGAAGGATTCTGCACCATGAAAATCTATATGAATTGGTCGAAAGGCTGAAAAATAAAGAAATAGATAAAGACAGTCTTGAACTGGAGCAGAGGCAATTAGAGGAAGTATGGGAGCGTCAATGCGCATATTACAAGGATGATATTGAGTATTTGATTCGTGCGGTTACAAAATTTTCGGAGATGCTTCAAGAAACAGTTGTACTGTTTGAGAAAAATTAAAATGACCTGGAGGAAAATATGGAAAGCTCAAATTTATATCGAGTGAACAAAGAAGAAGATTTAGAAAAACTGATTCGTCTTTTAACAGTGTGTTTTGCAGAAGATCCGCTGTATCAGGCATTGATTCCAGATAAGGAGACGAGAGAAAGACTGATGCCGGAACTTTTTAGCTGTGATTTGACAGAATTTTTTGAAACCTGTGAAATCTATGCAGACAGCAGCGAATTAAACAGCATTCTTGTTGTCTCGGATGGAACGGAACATGATGCAGCGTTACATAATCTTTTAGTGGATTTTTTTGCGGTCTTAAAGACAGACAGCTATTTAATTAAGGAAGACCCGAGTCTTGCAACACTTTGGAAATTTATTCAGGGAAAGGATTATTTGAATTCAAGCTGGACTTCCCAGCTTCATAGCAATCAGCGGCTTCATGTGATTTATCTTGCGGTTGCACCGAAAGCTCAGCATCATGGACTGGCAGAAAAGCTGATGGATGAAGTGATTGATTATGCATATAAAAATAAATTAATGATTTCGCTTGAGACACATAATCCGGCAAATGTGGCGATGTATGAAAAATTTGGCTTTCAATTATATGGAGTCGTGCAAAAAAAAGGCTTTCATTTAAAACAATACTGCATGATAAAACAGGCATAAAAATTCCGAGAGTACATTAGGAAAAAGGGGAGGGTTTTATAAATGGACAGTGAAAACGGAAAATACCAGATAGGTACGAAAGAGAATAAGGAGTTTTTAAAAGAGATAAGAAAGAATCTCCTGGAGTTTGGGCGACAGTTTCCAGCGCCAGATGGCAGCTCTTACTATCTCGGAGATGATAGAACTCCATGGAAAGACAGAAATCGTGAGACATGGATTACAAGCCGTATGCTGCACGTATACAGCATTGGAACGATGCTTGGTGATAAAGGGAGCAAGGCATTAGCTGAAAGCGCATTAAAAGGCTTAAAAGGAGCGTTAAAGGATACCGAACATGGGGGTTGGTACAGTGGACTTCGCGCCGATGGTGAAATTTTGCCAAATAAACAGTGCTATGCCCATGCATTTGTAATTTTGTCTGCATCGTCTGCCATGCTTGCAAAGATTAACGGAGCAGAGGAACTTTTAAAAGAAGCTCTGGAACTATTTGATTTGCGTTTCTGGGATGAAAAAGAGGAACTTTGTTTTGATACCTGGAATACGGAATTTACGGTTTTAGATGACTATCGTGGATTAAATGCAAATATGCATACGGTAGAGGCATTTTTGGCTGTAGCAGATGCACTCTCAGATGAAAAGTATCGCCAGAGGGCAGGACGAATTATTGAACATGTAATAAAATGGTCCTCTAAAAATTCCTTTAGAATACCGGAACATTTTACAAAAAACTGGAAAGAAGATTTAGAATGTAATAAAGAACAGCCGGCAGACCAGTTTAAACCTTATGGTGCGACTCCGGGACATGGAATTGAGTGGGCGAGATTAATCAGCCAGTGGGCACTTTCTACTTATGAGACGGAAGATTCAAGCGTTTTGGCAGAAAAATATGTAGAAGCTGCCAAGGCTTTATATAACCGTGCGATAAAAGATGCCTGGAATGTAGATGGTGCAGAAGGACTTGTTTATACTACTGACTGGGAAGGAAATCCGGTGATTCATGACAGGATGCACTGGACTTTGGCAGAGGCAATCAATACTTCCTCGGTACTGTGGCAGATTACAAACAACCAGAGATATGCAGATGATTATAGTAAATTTATGAAATATCTGGATGAAAAGGTATTAGACCATAAAAACGGTTCCTGGTTTCATCAGCTGAATGAGAAAAATGAAGTGATTGGAACGGTATGGCCAGGAAAATCGGATTTGTATCATGCATTTCAGGCAACCTGGATTCCTTACGGTAATACTTCAGTTTCGATTGCATCCGATGTAAAACAGAAAATGAAAAAGTAATTCTTTTGAATTTATCTAAACAAAGAAAATCCTGTACGAAATATGCTTTGAAGAGCGGTATTGTACAGGATTTTTTTATTTAAGTGAAAATCGGTATAATTCTATAAATAAAGCATTCATTTGTATATTAGTCAATATAAAGTACTTTTTCTAATCATTATAGTATTTTTTCAAACTATATAAAAATTTTTTTTGATATTTAAAAAATTTTTTTGTTTTTTCGACAATCCAGAGATTGTAATCATTGGGGTGATGTGGCATAATAAAAAAGAAAATGTTAAAAACAAGAAAAGAATAGGTTAAGAAAATGTTAAATTCTTTTGTTTTTGACAGAAATCATATCCTTATATTAAGATATAGGTAGAAAAACGGATAAAAGAGGAGAAAAGTATGGAAATATTTTCAATGGTTTTGTCGCTGCTTTGCGGAGTTTCCCTGTTTTTGTTTGGTATGTCCTTAATGGGAGACGGTCTGAAAATGGTTGCAGGAAACAAGTTAGAAGCTTTTTTGTACAAGATGACCAATACTCCACTTAAGGGAGTTGCACTTGGAACAGGTGTTACCAGTGTTATTCAGTCATCTTCAGCAACGACAGTAATGGTAATCGGTTTTGTAAACTCCGGTATGATGAAACTGAGACAGGCAATCGGTATCATCATGGGAGCGAATATCGGAACAAGTATTACAGGCTGGATTTTATGTCTTTCCTATATTGAAGGTTCAAGTGGAATTGCAAAAGTCTTATCTACAGCAACAATTTCAGCAGTTGTAGCAGTCGTTGGTACAATTCTGCGCATGGTTTGTAAAAGGACGGTACATAAAAATATCGGAAATATCATGCTTGGTTTTGCAATTTTGATGACAGGTATGCAGATGATGAGTGGAGCGGTTTCACCACTTCGTGAAAATCCGGTTTTTGTAGACATGCTTACGATGTTTTCAAATCCAATTGCAGGTATTTTAGTTGGTATTTTATTTACCGCAGTGCTTCAAAGTGCATCGGCAACCGTTGGTGTATTGCAGGCATTATCCGTAACAGGAATCTTAACCTTTGCAAGTGCATTTCCAATCGTACTTGGAATTGGTGTTGGTGCTGCATGTCCGGTTTTAATCTCTGCAATCGGAGCAAATAAAAACGGAAAAAGAACGGCACTTGTTTATCTGATTAATGACTTGTTTGGTCTGATTTTGTGGTCCATTGTTTTTTATACCGTAAATGCGATTGTGCATTTTACATTTATGGATATGATTATGACACCGGTAGCCATTGCGCTGTTAAATACTGTATTCCGTGTAGCAACCGTAATTGTACTGTTTCCGTTTATTTCCAAAGTTGAAAAATTAGTATGCTGGCTGGTAAAAGACAGTGCGGAAGAACTGGAAGATGAAGAAGATTTTGATTTACTGGAAGAACGTTTGCTTAATTATCCGGCGCTTGCCATTGCACAGTGTCATCGTGTCATGAACGGAATGTCGAAAAAAGTGCGCAAAAATGTAAACCGTGCAATGAATCTGCTTAATGACTATGAGCAGGATAAATTCAATAAAGTACAGAGAAAAGAAAACTTGATTGATAAATACGAGAGTCGTCTGGGTGAATATCTTGTTCAGTTGACAAAAAGAGAGATGAACACGGCACAGACGAAGCAGGTTTCTTTATATCTTCACATGATTAATGACCTTGAGCGAATTGGTGATCATGCTTCTTATATTGGATATATGTCAAATGAAATGCATGAAAATCATACAGAGTTTTCAGAAACAGCCTGGGATGAATTAAATGTGGTTATGGAAGCGGTTCGTGAAGTGATTAATATTACCAGCAATGCGTTTGTAAATGATGACAGAGAGCTGGCACAGAGAGTTGCACCACTTGGTGTGATTATCACAAGGTCATGTGATGAATTGAAAATGCACCATGCAGAACGTTTAAGCAAGGGTGAATGTGGTCTGGAAGAAGGAACCGTATTTAATGATATTTTAAATAGCTTCGGACGTATCGCATCTCACTGCGCAAGTGCTATGGTAGCACTGATGAAGAGTGGAGAAGATACTTCTGATATCCATATTCACAATTCAAAGATTTATCCGGCAGATAATACGGAGTATTATTCTTATTTAACCGAATATAGTCAGAAATATGATATCGGAGAAATCAAAGAACATCTGCGAAGCATGGAACCGGAAGAAGAAGAATAAGAAAAATAAAGAAGAGCGGAAATGAAAAGATGAGATTCTTTTTGTTCCGCTCTCTTTTTATTTTACCCAAATTTAATTTTCCAAATCCACAAACTCATGATATTGGAAATGCGATTAATCGGAAAAATCACGGAGAATATGGATGTCTGCTTGCATATCACATTTTAGAAAAAGAAGGCATGGCATTAGAGGATAGAATTTAAATCGCATCAGTAATCGGGAATCATGATGAATCGACAGGCGGGGCAGTAGATGCGATTTCAGCAGCATTAATTCTTGCAGATAAAACAGATGTCAGACGTGACAGAGTCAGAACAAAGGAAAAAGCAAATTTTGACAAACATGACCGGGTAAACAAAGAAGAGTTGCAAGTCGAAAAATGGATTTACAACTCTTCATATCTGAAATTATTTTTTAAACTGTTCTATGATGCATTGATGTACTTTACTTTTCCTATCGTAATTAATTCCAACAAGTAAAATTTCACCAGTATAAGATATAATGGAGTCTGGATATTTTTTTTCTTTGATTTGTGTAAGTGCTGTTTTCGCATTTTGATTCCATTTTAATTCAACAAGCAGTGCAGGATAATCCGAGCGGTATTCTGGTTTAGGTAGATAAATAAAGTCAGCAAAACCTCGTCCGGCAGGTAGTTCTCTTATTGGTTTAAAATAATACTGCATGGAACTTAAGTAAGCAATTGCAAGTACACTGCTAAGCGAATTTTCATCATTATAAGAAATAATAGAGGCATAAGTGCTGTGAATGGTTTCAATCTTTTCTGCAACAGCTTCGGTATCAAAGTCTAAAGTCGCATCAAGTAATTCTTTGGATTTCTGTTGAAAAGAAATAAACTCATTCCAATGATTTTGCCTTGTTGCAGAAGTAAGCTCTTGACGAATTTCTTCGTTTGGAATAAAAGCCATCTGTTTTTGTGCGTCATATCCAAGATATCCCAAGTGAATTAAGTAAGTGAGAACATCATCTTTATTTGCAAAATTTATAGTATCATTCTGGAATGACCAGACATTTACAGGCACAAAAGCACCAGAAAGCATTTCAATAATTACATTTTTTAGACCATCAAAGTTCATATTAATTAAAGGTAAAATTGCAGTATAAGTTCCAGTTTCAGACCAGTAACTCTTAAAAATATTTCGAGTCATTAAGCTGACAACTGCTTTTGGATTATAAATCTGCTGACCTGCCAGAAGATAGCCATCATACCAGTGTTTTACTTCTTCAAAATTTTTATGATAATTTTGACAAAGTGATTTTACTTCTTCATTTGTGAAACCAAAATACGGTGCAAGATTTCCTGGGTCTAACATGGTAAATTCCTCAAAATTATTGAGGGCAGACTGAGTTTTGATTTTTTTAATCGGTAAAATTCCTGTCAGATAAGCAAGTTGAATAAATCTGGTAGGTTCACTTCCTTTAAACATGCCACGCAGGAAATTAATGTATTCTTCTTGAAGTGCTTGGTTATGTGCTTCATCTCGAATTAAAATATCCCATTCATCAATAATAACAATAAATTTTTTGCCAGAATCCGCATTAATAAGAGAAAGTGCATCTGGTAGAGAGTGAATTTCAGCTGGCAGGCAGTTCGGATATAATTTCTTAAGTTCACAGATTGTATTTTGGGTAATATAATCAAGCACTTTTTCAGCTTTTCCAGCAGCTTGCATACACCACTGGATATCAAGATGGATGACCTGATACTGATTTAAATGTGTTGTAAAATCTTTTGAGGAAGCAATAGAAAGACCTTGAAACATTTCTTTTGAATCTGCTCCAACACTGTAATAGGCGGTAAGCATATCAGCAGTAATGGATTTTCCAAATCGTCTGGGACGGCTGTTGCAGATAAATGCCTGTGTTGTATTTAAGACACGGTTTGTATATTCAATTAATCCGGTTTTATCTATATAAATTTCTGAGTTAAGTGCAACCTGAAATGCACTGTTATCAGGATTTACAAATCTTCCCATGAAATAAATCCCCCTTTTTGAAGTGAAATTCTTAATTCTAGTTTATCATTATGCTGGAAAAATCACAAGCAAAGGAATAGAGAAGAAGACTTTTTCTTTTCCTAGTGAAAAATTTCTCAATTCC
>OGMH01000355.1_pt1 | contig 30190 bp, 19 predicted proteins | sample 1573191 | NCBI WGS metagenome assembly OGMH01 (sample SAMEA2581978, study PRJEB24529) | metagenome | biome: Human gut stool | place: China | collected 2011 | reverse complement strand
TTCTCTGATTCCCTGTGCAGAAAGGTTCTTAAATACCTTTACGATGACATCTGCGCCTGCACGTTCAAATGCCTTTGTGCTGTCGTATTCGCAGTTAGTACCCGGAAATACCGGAATAAATACAGTCGGCTTTGCTACTTTATTCTTGCATACATAAACACTGTCTGCCTTGTAGAGCTTACTTTCAACCGGTGTTTCATCCTTTGAAACCTTTGTCGGGAATACATTTTCAAGCGGTTCTTTCCATACGCTTAATGCTTCTTCTGCATTAATTGCCACTTCTTTATAAGTAAACTTTGCTTCATCTGTTACTGTACCAACCATTGTATACGGTACTGTAATTTCTGATAAACGGCTCTTTTCTACTTCTGCCACAATACAGCCGTAAGCCGGTGCAAATAACTGTTCTTCCTTGAGATCATTATTTAACGCAAAGCCTTTCATATTACCGAATGCCATCTTTGAAAGTGCAGGAATCAGACCGTTTGCATCGCATACATAAGCAGAAACCACTGCTTTCTTTACAATGAGTTCATGAACAGCCGCATATAAAGCCTTTACCTGTTCAAAATCCGGTAAATCATATTCATTCTTTGTAATATCAAACCGTACCAATACATTTCCTGCTGTCTTTAATTCCGGTGTAATAATGTCGCTTTCCTTTGCTACATCAACTGCAAATGAGCAGAGTGTCGGTGGAACATCAATATCTTCAAATGTTCCTGACATACTGTCCTTACCGCCGATAGACGGAAGTCCGAAGCCTAACTGTGCTTCATAAGCACCTAACAGTGCTGCAAACGGCTGGCTCCAGCGTGACGGGTCTTCTGTCATTCTTCTGAAGTATTCCTGGAACGTAAAACGGATCTTGCTGTAATCACCGCCTGCTGCCACAATCTTTGCAACAGAATCAATAACTGCATAAACCGCACCATGGTATGGACTCCACTTTGACAGATATGGGTCAAATCCATATGCCATCATCGTTACAGTATCGCACTTACCCTTTAATACAGGGAGTTTTGCAACCATTGCCTGTGTTTCGGTCAGCTGATACTTACCGCCGTAAGGCATGAGTACCGAACCGGCGCCGATAGAGCCATCGAAACGTTCTACCAGACCTTTCTGTGAACACTCATTTAAGTCTGAAAGAACCTTTAACCACTTACCTCTTACATCTTCAACCTTGCCTGCATTTAAGACACAGTCTTCCTTCTCCGGAATGTCAACCAGTACAGAAGTTTCCTGATGTGCACCGTTGGTATCCAGAAATGCTCTTGAAATGTTGACAATTTCCCTGCCTCTCCACTCTAATACCAGTCTAGGTTCTTCTGTAACAACCGCAACTTCTACTGCTTCTAAGTTTTCTTCTGCGGCATATGCTAAAAATGCTTCTACATCTGCCGGATCAATGACAACCGCCATTCTCTCCTGTGATTCGGAAATTGCAAGTTCTGTTCCGTCAAGACCTTCATATTTCTTTGGCACTTTATCTAAGGATACGCGTAAACCGTCTGCAAGTTCACCGATTGCAACGGATACACCGCCCGCACCAAAGTCGTTACACTTCTTAATCAGCTTTGTAACTTCCGGTCTTCTGAATAATCTCTGCATCTTACGCTCTGTCGGTGCATTACCCTTTTGTACTTCTGCACCGCAGGTTTCAATGGATTCTGTTGTATGCACCTTTGAAGAACCGGTTGCACCGCCGCAGCCGTCACGTCCTGTACGTCCGCCGAGTAAGATAATAATATCGCCCGGATCAGAGGTTTCTCTCTTTACGGCACTTCTTGGCGCTGCTGCCATAACGGCACCGATTTCCATTCTCTTTGCCACATAATCCGGATGATAAATTTCCTTTACATAACCGGTTGCAAGACCGATCTGGTTACCGTAAGAGCTGTAGCCCTGTGCAGCTCCTGTTACAAGCTTTCTCTGCGGAAGCTTGCCCTTTAAGGTCTGTGAAATCGGAACGGTCGGATCTGCTGCACCGGTTACACGCATTGCCTGATAAACATAGGTACGTCCTGAAAGCGGGTCACGGATTGCACCGCCAAGGCAGGTTGCCGCACCACCGAACGGTTCGATTTCTGTCGGGTGGTTGTGTGTTTCATTTTTGAAGTTTACAAGCCATTCTTCTGTTTTTCCGTCAATTTCAACCGGCACAACAATACTGCACGCATTGATTTCATCAGATTCTTCCTGATCCTGTAACTTTCCTTCTGCCTTTAACTTCTTCATTGCCATCAGGGCAAGGTCCATTAAGCAGACAAATTTATCTTTTCTGTCTTTATAAATTACGGCTCTGTCTGCAAGATACTTTTCATAAGTTGCCTGCATTGGTGCTTTGTAATAACCGTCTTTAAATGTAACGTTCTTTAATTCGGTTGCAAATGTCGTATGACGGCAGTGGTCAGACCAGTATGTATCGAGTACCCGGATTTCCGTCATGGAAGGATTTCTCTTTTCCTCTCCTGCAAAATACTGCTGGATAAATGCAAAATCCTTAAAAGTCATAGCAAGTCCTAAAGAATCATATAATTCCTTTAACTGAGTTTCTGACATTTCATTAAATCCGTCAAAAATCTTTACATCTGCCGGCACTTTAAATTCTGTCACCAGTGTCTTTGGCAGTTCACTGGATGCTTCCCTTGAATCTACCGGATTGATACAGAGTTCCTTAATCTTTTCTTTTTCATCAGCTGTTAACGCACCCGTCAATACATATGTAACTGCTGTTTTGATAACCGGTGTTTCATTTTCATTGAAAAAACGCACACACTGCTCTGCGGAGTCTGCTCTCTGGTCAAACTGTCCCGGAAGATATTCTACGGAAAATACGAAATCATCAGCATCTGCCGGAAATTCCATTTCATATACATCATCAACCGGTGGTTCTGAAAATACCGTTGTCAATGCCTGTGTATAAGTTTCCTCTGAAAGATTCTCAATATCATAACGGATTAAAACCCTTACCTGTGAAATCGTCTTAATTCCCAAATATCCTGCAATCTCATCATGAAGCTCTTTTGCTTTTACAGCATATGGTTTTTTCTTTTCAACAAAAACTCTTTTAACGCCGCTCATCTTTTCCTCCTAAAATTCTGCCGGGTGCAAACTTTACCGCGCCCCGCTTTAATGTATTATTGAAATAAGTATCATTGTAGCATATCTGTCAAAATTAAACAATAACTACTCATGCATTCTTCGTATAATCTTATATACAACCTCATTTCCCGTAACCATCGGTGCCGTATGCGCAAAAAATACGATACCGTCCGTCTGGGAATAGATTTCACTTTTGACTTCTCCCTCATACGGATCAATTACCTGTGCAATCAGATCACCGTGAAATACCGGGTCTCCCGGATTTTTCAAATGCCTGTAAAATCCGGCATCATATGTTTTTACCGGAAGCAGGTCATATTCATTAATCACACTGGCAATATAGCCGCTGTGGTTGTTATATTTTAAAATGCCCATGCGGGTCAGAAAACGAAGCACCGATGACACAGCCTGCCTTGCTGAACGGTCATCCACCAAATCAGTGCTGTTGGTATAAATCGAAAATGCATTTGTTCCGTTCATCTGCCAGTTATAATTTAGTGTTACCGTATCCATCGGCTTTGGCTTTCGGATAACTACATACTGTAACCCGAACAGATTCGCAAGGCTTGCATTCTGATAACCGGTTTCCATCATGCGCACATGCGGGATAAAATCCCCCGGCATATAAAAGCTTGCAAACTGGATACCGTAGCTGTATCCTTTTACCTTTTCAAACAGTTCTCCCGCAATCTGCTTTGTGGTATCTCCACGCAGATCGCCCGGAAAGGTTCTGTTAATATCTATATTATCCACTGCCCAGAACCGTTTGCCAACATTCATGGAATAACTGTTTGCCGTCGGCACAACCAGAATGCCGTGTCCGTGTGTAATCGCCCCGTGTGCTTCCAGCTCTTTTAAAACTTTAATCAGCTGTGAACAGATATAGAGCTGCTGCATTTCATTTCCCCGCAACGCCCCGACGATACAGGCTGAATTCTCCTCTCCGCCGAACCGGTAGCCCTCTACAACAAAATCTTCCCGGTAGAGGCCTTTTAATCTATATAACTCAATCTTTTTCATGCTTTTCCTCCATATACCCGGGCAATTAACGCACCTTTGTATACAACCGGATTTTCCCGCAGGGTAAATATAATTCCGTTTGTCGGTGACTCAATTCTCTGAATCACCTTTCCTTCTATCGGCTCAATAATATCGCCGATATGCGTTCCCATCTCAATTGCTCCCATATGGTCTGTTGCTGCAACAAACACACCGGTCTGAGCAGCATTGATAATGCTGACTTCTCCTTCGGTAGAAATAATCGGCTGTTTCACCTGCGGTGCTTCATCCTCCCATATTCCCATATGAATCAGCATATTAAAAATGCCGTCTATCAGCTGATGGCAGTATGCATTATTGATACGGTGTCCCACACCCATTTCAACCACTAAAGTCGGCACACCCATATTATTGAGGCTGTAGGCAAGTGTTGCTTCCAACACTGTAATAGATGAATAAATCCAGACAAAATCCGCATTGAGCAGCTTTGCATACGGCAGAAGCTTCTCCTCGTTGTCATCATTTAAACGCACCTGCGGCACTTCTTTGACAAAAATATTGCTGGAATGAATATCCAGACACATATCGCTTCCGATAATATCATCAATAATCCCAGCAGCTAGATATTCCGTAATCGCACCATTGTTATCTCCCGGAAAGACCCGGTTCATATCAAGGTCAAACATAGGGATTCCTCTTGAACCTGTATCAAGTCCAAGAGGATTCACATCTGGATATATATCAACAATTCCTTTCAACTTCTCAGGATGCGCATTCAGCTGCTTCACAATCTCATAGCAGACATACTGCCCATCCAGTTCATCTCCATGCGTACCCGTCACAATGGAAATTCGCTTTTCATTTCCTGTAAGCTGTTTCGGTGCAAGTCTGTTTTTTCTCACCGTCAGTCTTTCATGAACTGCCAAATCTACCGATACAACTTCCTCTATCATCGGATTGTTCCTCCACTATTCTTCATAATCCCTTACAACGATACTGTCATTGACCTTTCGGACTAAAACATGTACCAGTGTATCCGCCGGTTCATAAACCTTGGCTTCTATATAAATACGTGCTCCCGGAAAGATTTTGGAATCAACCTTTACAACAGCTTTTCCGGACTCTTTAATCAAATCGTATAGCCGCTTGCTTTCCTGCTCACACTTAGCCTTCTCCGCACTCTTTATAATCTTGGACTGACAGATTTTTGTATAAGAAACGCTGTCAAATGCCTCAGGTTTCACATCCCTTACCATCGTCAGTTTCTTCAATGCACTCTCATACATTTCAATCTGGGAATCAATATCCTTTAACTGTACAATAATATTGGCATAATCCATACGGAGTTTCTTGGTTGCACCGATTCTTAAATTGGTCGGTGCATAAGATGCATTACCGGCATTGGAGGTTTCAATCCCCATAACACCTGTTACATCACCGCCGTGAATCGTTCCTCTGCTTCCCTGTACAATGACTTTGCCAAGTGCCATAATCTTACTGCTTAAAATATAGCCTGCATTGACATCGCCTTCCGCATAAACAATCGCATTCTCAAAAAAACGTGCCGAAATATTCCCTTTGGCTTCAATCTGTCCGATGCCATTTGCGTTGACGCCTTTATTTAAAACGATATCTTTATTCGACTTAATCACCGCACCCTCTACATAGCCACCGATATAGATGCTGCCCATTGCCCGGATTGTTACACCGGTAATAACATTTCCGGTGATATTGACATCCCCATTAAAATCAATATTACCAATATTCAAATCAACGTCACCACTGATGTCCAATACATTCACGATACGCAAATCATAGTTACAGTATTCAACTTTACCGTCAATGGCTGCATAATAGGTATTACCGTCCTCTGACACGGTAAATCCTTTGCCGCGCAGATTGGATTTTGGTTTGCCCGCCTTCGGCGCCAAAAGTTTCCCCTTGACATCAAATCCGAATACGCCTTTGGTCGGCGGATAATACTGTGCAAGCTTATCACCCTCACTCACCTTTTCATACAGCTTCATATTATAATAGTCAACCGAGCCGTCTTCACGCACAGACGGTTTTGCCTTCAAATCCGTTTCAAATTCAAATTCATAGTAACCGTCTGCGCCATCCTGCACCATCTTCCCCTGTGCAATGACCACCGCTGTATTATAAATCTGCTCCTCCACCATATGATGAATCCTGGCATCATCCAACCCCATCTTTACGCCGGCATTAGACAAAGCCCGCATCACTTCTTCATATGTATAGGGGTCTTCCTCTTTTGCAGGTTCACTTAAAAAAAGGGTCGCAGACATATTGTCATCGGCTATTATGACCTGAATATCTTTTTTATTAAGTTGTCCCATTTCATCAAAAAGTTCAGGTGTTCCCATATGTACCTCAATTCTGCCCCAAAAGGCCTCATATCCTATTTCATCAATATCCTACTTTTTTAATGCTTCTGACTCAAGCCTCATATTCATCATAACATCACTTGGTATCAGCGGATTGAGCAGCTTTGTCACATCAATCCCATGTTCCAGCCCAAGTCTTATCTGCTCCATCTGTTTAAAATCATATGCTGCATCTGCATAGAGATTAACATTCACACCGCTTTCCAGTCCCAAAAGGACTTCCTGGCTCTGCAATTCATCCAGCCCGCCGCCTTCGGATTTGCCCTCAAGCTTTAACCTCATATCTTCCATTTCCAGTGCATCGATAAACGGATCTGCATATCCTGAAACATCAATTCCGGCTTCCAGTCCCAGCCGTACCTGTTCCATCTGGGCGGATGAAAATCCAACCATCGAATACCAGCTGACATCAAGACCGGCCTGTAATCCAAGCCGCAACTGCTTCATCTGGTCCCCCGTATATTCATGCAGCAGATATTTTGTAATATCTACACAGTGTTCAATACCAAGACGGATTTCCCGCAGCTGATATTCATCAAATCCTTCATTGACAAAGAACGATAAATCAATCTCTTTTTCCCTTGCCTTGCGGATCTGTCTAAGAACATTCCCTGAAAATCCCCGTTTTGCGTATTTTGTAATATCATAATTCATCCGTTCCGATAAACGGATCTCTTTCATGACCGAATAATCATATGCCGGATTGCATACCGCATCTAAATCCATATGTTCCCTGATAACCGCTTTAATTTCCTCCATCTGCATATAATTATAACGGTTATCTGCAAACGGTGTGATATCCATGCCTTCTTCGAGTGCCAGCCGGATAGACTTCATCTGCGCTGCGTCATACTTTTTATCCGCATATTTTGTAATATCCACTTCATTGTTCAAGCCTTTGGCAATCTCTACGGACTGAAGACGGTTAAACCCCATCCCCTGAAGCGTTTCCTTTAAAGTACCATCTTTTCTGCTTTCTTCTAATTGATTCTTAATACTATTCTCCATATGCTATTCTCCACTCACTGCCAATTATTTTGTCAGACGTTCCTAATATTGCGTTGGATTTTTCACTCACGAGCCATACTTGTATATACAGCTTACATTAATTCTTTTAATTATTATACAATATATTTAACTTTATTGCACTAAATTTTTCCAAAAATCTGCTAATATATTTTTAAAATTGTGCTTTGTTGCCGGATAGACCTCATTCCACTCCCTCGGATACAGCTTTTCATATCCGGGTGTTAAGAATCTGTCATCGAGTAAAATAATCACTCCACAGTCCTCCTCCGTGCGGATAACGCGCCCTGCCGACTGCAATACCTTATTCATGCCGGGATAGACATACGCATACGCATAGCCGTCTTTTCCGCATCCGTCAAAATAATCCCGCAACAGATTTCTTTCCTTTGATATCATAGGAATTCCCGTTCCGACAATAATCGTTCCGATAAGACTTTCTCTTTTTAAGTCAATCCCTTCTGAAAATATGCCGCCCATTACACAAAATCCTAAAAGGCTTCCACTTCCCTGCACATTTTCAAATAAAGACAGAAAATTTTCTTTTTCCTGTTCTTTCATCGACGGAAGCTGCACAATCAGATTCTGTTCTGCTGTAAGCTTTGGTGTACCGCCCTCTGCGCCCATGATGATTTCATCCGGTTTATACATCTGTTCATAGTTTTCTTTTACCTGCTGCAAATATCCATATGATGGAAAAAATACGAGATACCGTCCCGGATGCACCTGTACCGTTTCGGCAATGTAGCGGCATACTTTCCGGTATTCTCCTGCATTTCTTCTTGTATATCTGCTGCTGACATCTTTTCCGATAACAATTCTGCGCTTTTTACTGTCAAACGAAGACTGTGCATACACTGCATAATCCTGTGTATCTGCAGTCAGCATTTCTTTAAAATAATTGACCGGAAGCAGCGTCGCCGAAAAAAACACGGCACTTCTTCCCTGTGCCAGTCTTTCCGACAGATTCGTTGACGGGTCTACACAGAACAATTTCATATAAAAATGATTGTTCTCATCATGCTTTGTATAAATCAGATATTTTTCATCCATGCAGTCATACATATTCAGAAAATGCCGCAGTGTAAAGAAAAACTGCAAAATTTCCTCCTGCTGCGGATGATTTTTATGATGTTCCAGAAAATGCTGTAATCTTACATAACACCGTTCCAGTGCCGCAGGAAAAGTTCCCAGATAATCAATCACATCTATTGTATCACATTTTCTTTTATATTCCAACAATCCGGCATTGCACTTTTCAAGGCTGTTATACAATGCCCTGTCTGTATCTTTTACATATTTTTTTATTGTCAGAAAATCCTCTTTTACAAGAATAGCACTGTACATCTGCCTTGCCCTGTCAACCAGATTGTGTGCTTCGTCCACCAGAAAAATATACTCGCCCCTGTTTCCTTCGCCAAAGTAGCGCTTGAGTGCCACATTTGGGTCAAAAACATAATTATAATCACAGATAATGCCGTCACACCAGTATGAAATATCCAGCGACATCTCAAACGGACAGACACAATGTTTCTTTGCATATTCCATCACTTTTTTACGGTCAATCACCATTTCATGTGTAATCATGTCATAGACCGCATCGTTAATCCTGTCAAAATGTCCTGCTGCCCTCTCGCATTTAACAGGATTGCAGTTTCTTTCCTCCAGAATGCAGATTTTATCTTTTGCCGTCAGTGTCACCGTACGCATAGAAAGCCCCTGCCTGCGCAGAATTGAAAAGGTTTCTTCGGCAACGGTTCTTGTAATCGTCTTAGAGGTCAGATAAAAGATTTTGTCTGCCTTACTCTGTCCCATGGCACAGACTGCCGGATAAATAGTTGAAATGGTTTTTCCAACACCAGTTGATGCCTGAATAAAAAGATTTCTTGCTTCCCCGATGCAGTGATAAACACCTGTTACCAGTTTTTTCTGTCCTTTGCGGTATTCAAACGGAAAGGACAGCTTCTTAATCGATGCCGTCCTTTTTTCACGTTCGCAAAAGACAAAATCTGACCACCGTTTAAAGCTGTTGATCAGCGTTTCAAACCATTCTGTCAGTTCTTCTTTTGAATATTCTTTTGTAAAACGCTTTATTTTTTCTGTTTCAGGATTGGCATAGGTCATCTGTACGCCGATACCGGAAAGATGGTTCTGTACCATATAAATATAGCCGTACACCTTTGCCTGCGCTTCATGTACCGGCACCGGCTGTTCTAACTTTTCCACATCGGACTGCATGGTTTTAATCTCATCAATAATAACCTTTCCAACCGGTGTCTTACTGCCGTCCGCTTCTTCGTGAAAATCACTGATAATACCGTCTGCCCTGCCCTCAAGACGTATGATGTAATCAATATCATCCACCGTTTCCGGCAGTTCAATTTTTAACGGAACTTCTGCCCTGTAAGAAGCGCCCATGCTTTTTTGTATTTTTTTGTGCATGCGCGTACCCTCCTGCATCAGACGCACATCTGAAAATCCGCCGGTTCTGTTATCAATATCACCGCTGCGGCAGATAAATTCAACCAGTCCGCGGACTGAAAGTTTAATTACGTTGTCCTTTATTACATACATCTGTTGTTTTCCTTCACCTCGTAAAGATACGACCTGCCCTGCTTTCCTACTCTTGTAACCGTCTGCGTGTCCTTTAAAATATTAAGCGTTATTCTTGCCGTATCCACCGGAATATGGGCGGCTTTTGCAAAATCCGCCGATGTAAATGTGCCCTCCAGTTCATACGGCACAAACTGCATATAATCTTCAAGCTGCTCAATTGTCACAATTTCCCGTATGCCTATCGGGATTCTGTCCTTTTTTTCACCGTGCCTGCGGATTCCTTTTTTGGTACGAATCCGCTGCTGTAACGTCTTATACTCCTGCATATCCATCATTACCAGTTTGACCGTCAGCTGTGGATGATGCAGATACTGTTTGATTTTATACAGCTCCGTAAAAGCATCGTAGACCGTGTAGTGGCGCGGTGATTTTCTTGGTTCACTCACCTCCCCTGTCTGTTCATCAACCCAGAACACCCATTTGTTGCAGGGCATCGGATAGACAATTGTTACCGGATAGTGGTTCAAAAAGACTGCCAGCTTTTCACGAAGCCGCTCAAAGCTTCTTGTCTGGATTTCAATAACCCCGTTTTCATTGTAAATATCCGCAAAATAACCCTCAAGCGCAACTTCATGGTTGTCTTCTTCCGGCTCAAAAAATTTTTTCAGTACACTATGTACCGTCTTTTCGGAAAGTGTTCCAATCCCTTTATTATGCCTATTTGCCGAGAGTACTGCTTTCTTCGCCTGCTGGAAGCGTTCCTGCTGTATGTACTGTATCTGCTGTGTCTGCTTCTGTTTCATTTACAATCCTTTTTTCTACGACATAACCTTCTGTAACGGTATATTCTGTATCATCAAATTTCACTTTTCCGCTAAAGTCATATCCGATTCTGCCCCGCTGATAATACCATTCGCCGTAACTGTTTGTGCCAATGCCGGTATATTCCTCATTTAACAGACCGTTTTCAAAATACCACCAGCCGTATTCATTTAACGCCATTCCGGTATATTCACGATTCAGCTGACCGTCTTCAAAGTACCACCAGCCATATTCATTTAACGCCATTCCCGTATAGGCATCATTTAAATTGCCATTTTCAAAATACCACCAGCCATACTCATTCAACGCCATTCCCGTATAATTCAGGTTTAAAAATCCATTTTCAAAATACCACCAGCCGTATTCATTCAACGCCATTCCCGTATATTCACGATTCAAGTTGCCATTCTGATAGTACCACCAGCCATATTCGTTACATACCATTCCGGTATAATCCCAGTTTAATACGCCATTCTCAAAATACCACCAGCCGTATTCATTCAACGCCATTCCCGTGTAATTCCAGTTTAACTTTCCGTCTTCAAAGTACCACCAGCCATACTCGTTACATGCCATTCCCGTATAGGCATCATTTACATAACCGCCCTGAACATAGTACCATTCTGCTCCGTCACAAAGCATTCCGGTATAATCCATGTTTACAACACCGTCCTGCATATACCAGCGGCCATACTCATTTTCTGCAATACCTGTATAAGAATCATCTATTTCACCGTCTGTAACATACCACCAGCCATATTCATTGACCGCCATTCCCGTGTAATCCGATACTTCACCGTCTTCGTAATAATGCCAGTCACCGTATTTATCCGTACATAGACCATTTTTCTTATGCAGTCCGAAATAATCTGCAATTCCGCTGGCATCAGCCTGTCCCATACGTACCAGCATGTTGTCATTGGACAAAAATACATGTGTATCCCCCGCATCTGAAAGATAAGCATGTTCTACAATAATTCCCGGTACACCGTTGTACTTGGAATTTCTGATGACACTGTAATAATCCGCGCGGCTTCCATCCGGATACCAGTTGGTATCATCATCTTCCTCGCCATCACTATCTCTTGTATACAATCCATTCCGGTATATGCCCATTTCACTCAGGTAACCCGCAATATGCTCAGATACCGCATATCCTATATCATTAAATTCTGATACATAGTGATTATTGGGATAATAAATTTCATATCCGCTGTCATCGCCCGAATTGTTATGCAGACTTACAAAAAGGTCCGCTCCGACTTCTCCTGCATATTCTGTCCGCTGTATTAAGTCCTGTTTGGTTGTACTGCCTTCAAACGGACACGCAATGGTATCATGTGTCATATAAACGGTTATGCCATCGTATTTTTCAAGCTCTGTACGGCACGCCAGTCCGATTTTTAAATTTAATTGCTGCTCTTTTAAACCATATGCTGCCGCCCCTGTATGTGTACTGTCATGTCCGGGATCTAACATCACTACAACATTGTCTGCCGCTTCTGCCCTCTGGATGCCGTTTAAAAAAAATGCCGCCGTCATTGCAAACGCAGCTGCTGCCAGCACTGCTGCCTTTCTTTTTTTCATACTTTTGTGCCTCACTTTCCACTTATTCTAAACTAAAAACAGTATACCATACTTTTCCCCATTGTGAAACTTCCCGTTGACAGTCTTCCCACAAAAATGTCATACTTACAGTAATAAAAGATTTGGAATATACGCCGTTTGGCAGATAGGAGTACGTTATGATTTCAATCAGTCTTTGCATGATTGTTAAAAATGAAGAAAAGTTATTAAAACGCTGTCTGGATTCGTACCGTCCGGTCTGCGATGAAATTGTTATCGTAGATACCGGCTCAACCGACCGCACCAAAGAAATCGCCGCCGGATATACGGATTTGATTTATGATTATCCATGGAACAACGATTTTGCCGCCGCAAGAAATTTTGCCTTTTCAAAAGCAAACTGCGACTACATTTTTTCTGCCGATGCGGACGAGGTCTTAGACGAGGAAAACCGCCGCCAGTTTTTAAATTTAAAACAGGTGCTTGTTCCGGAAATTGACATTGTACAGATGATTTACGTCAACAGCAAATCGCACAACACCGTTTATAATTTTGAAGAAGAATACCGCCCGAAGCTGTTTAAGCGCCTGCGTACGTTTGAATGGATTTCCCCGATTCACGAAACCGTACGATTAGAGCCGGTTGTATTTGACAGTGATATTAAGATTTTACATCTACCTGAACAAAGCCATACCAAACGGGATTTCGGTGTGTTTGCCGATGCTGTCCGCCGCGGTGTGCGCCTTGAAAATTATGTCGTGATTATGTTCTGCAAGGAACTTTTTATTTCGGGAACAGATGAAGACTTTTTAAGTGTCCGTGAAATTTTTGAAAATGTGCTTGCAAAGGAAGACCGTCCCGAAGACTGCCGGAAAAACATTGCCTGCGTGCTGGCACGCATTTACCGCCTGACAAACGCATACAATGAATTCTTTAAAATCTGCTTAAAGGATATGGCACAGAATCCGTGTGCGGAAATCTGCATGGAACTCGGACACTATTTTTACGGATTAAAGGATTATGAAGAAGCTGTTCTTTGGTATTTAAACGCAGCTTCCGAAACACCGAGCATTATCGACATCCACTCGTCTGGCGATGCGCCGCTTGCCTGTCTTTCAAAATGTTACAGCACGCTTGCCGCACAAGCCAAACAGGATAAAAATGCCGAACTTTCTGCTGCTTTTTTATCACAGGCTGAGGATTATCAGGCGCAGGCAGAACACTGGAAGGCGGCAATCTAATATTTGTATTATATATATTCCAGTAATATATTCAGTAAATTACACTTTATACCGAAAAATGTCAAAAAAGAACAGGCTACCGCATTTCTACAGCAGTCTGTTCTTTTTTCTGTTATGTCCGTTTCACATCATCAACGTCATCTACATCCTGAATGTCTAACACTTCCAGATCATCCTCATTTTTTTTCAATGCTTCTGAAATCGAACGTACGACCTCATCTTCATCGTCTTCCTGGATTTCATCTTCTTTATCTGCCAGCACATCCTCCGATAAATCTTCATCATCATCTTCTTCATAAGAATCAAAATCATATTCATCGTCATCATATCTGTCATAGCCGTCATCTGCCGCCGCTGCAAATGCCCGCTTACTCTTTGAAAGCTTCACTGCAAGCATTACAATCGCAATGATACAAAGAACCACAACTGCCGAAAGCACCAGTGCCACTACTTTCCACATTCTGTCAGAAGCAGCGCTTACTCCCTGTGATTCTGTCTGTGTCGTGAGATTTCCCGCCGGAGCGGACATCACACTGTATACCTGTATTGTATTGTCATTGCAGTCATAACGGAACCACCCTGTAACGCCCAGCGAACTGACACCATAGAACAGACAGTAACTGCCATCCTCAGACATTAATACATCTGCCGTCTGTCCGCCAATCGTATAAGTCGTCTTTTTATATCCATCCGGTTTTTCCATGGAATCCGTAATCGGAAGCACCGCATAAGTAATATCCGGTTCACTTGCTTCTATATATAATGAAAATGTTTTCGCAACTGAATCATACACATAAAAGCCCGATGTGCCTTTGCCGTCCGTATTTTTCAGATACATCAGAATAAGCTTCGTATTCACGCCTTTTCCGGCTTTAACGGTAATGCCGTTATATTCATAATCCACTTCATCATAACCGGACGGAAGCGGATTTGCCGTATAGTCATCAGCCAGTTCATACTGTGCACCTGCTACCTGTATACTGCGGATTTGTTCCTCACTCTGTGTCGGTTCTTCCGAACTGACAGTCGTTGTTTCCTGCTCTCCGGCTTTGGTCGTTTCCTGTTCGTCCGCTTTGGTTGTCGCCGCCGCAGAATCGTCCTTTGTTGTTGAAATCGTATAGACCTTTTTAGAGCCGTCCTGTGCCGTTACCGTAATCGTTGTCGTATTACTGCCGGGGTCCATGCGCGTTCCGCGGACAGATACCGAAGCATTTTCATCATTTGCAACCGCACTGACAACCAGCTGTGAACAGTCTGAACCGACTGTCGTCGTATACGATGTGACATTCGGTGAAAATGCCGGAGATAACACGCCCGGACTGATATCTAACGATGCAAGCGTATTATCGGTTGAATAGCTGACCGGTGCTTTTACGGTTACTGAACCCGAACCGGCACTGACTGCCATATAATCCTCATCTGCCGAACTGATAATCGTATTGGAAGTGCTTACAGAAATCGAAGAACTTCCCGCCGATACTGCTTTAAACCGCACGCTGAATGAGGTACTGTCAGTAGAGAGCAGGCGCACACTGCCGCCGCCCCCACCGCTGTAGCCGGAAACCGGCTGTAGCACGCCTGAATCATAACTGAGCCAGATGTCACACATATAAATGTCCACACTGCTGCTGACACTGACCGATATCGTCACTTCATCACCAATATCACAAGAGCCTGAGCCTACGGATATCTTTGCTGTTTCTTTTGCATACGTTGGCAGCGGTACCAGCAAAACTGCCATTACTGCTGTCAGCAGCACTGCGGCTGCCTTTTTCCATTTTCCCGTCATTTTTCACCTCAATCACATTTCTTTGGCAACTCCCACTACTGTCTGAATCCTACTGTTCAATGTACCGGATATCCAAAATGTGTCTTTTAATATATAACAAGTCTATTGATGTAATGCCGTCATTTCCACGGTTTGCATCTGCCGCCGTCAGATACGGTTCTTCCAGCAGCTTTGTTCCTAAAATGTGGCGCTTCACATACAGTAAATCCATGCTCGTCACCGCTCCGTCGCCGTTGACATCACCGTAAATCACAAACGTGTAGCGTGCCATTTCACCGCCGTTTTTATCGTAAATCGTAAGCACATCGCCAGTTCCCACAATACCGTCATTGGCACTGCCATCACTGTGTGTTACTTTTCCGTATGCACCGCCCGTAAAGGAAATGTGATTTAAAACGTCCTGTGCGGCACTCCCGACACCGACTCTGGATATCTTGCCGTTTTCAAGCAGAAAATCTGTCGAATATCCGCCCTTTTCCGAATCGCCGCCACTGTTTCCGTTATCCGTGCCGCTGTCACCGCCGCTGTTTCCGGAATCTGTACCGCCGTTGTTACTGTTGTTTCCACTATCACCGGAAGCCGCTTCTTTGCGCACAACACGGATGATATACGTCTTTGTTTCGCCGCTTTGTGATGTAACCGTCACTTCAATCTCATTCGTTCCGACCTTTAGTGCATGACTGCCGGTTCCTGTAAGTTTTGCACCGGAATCTGCTGTTTGTGCTTCGATATCCACAGAAGAAATTTCATTTTCCACAATTACACCATACTCAGTTGTAAACATATCAAACGTCGGTGTCAGCGAATAACCTGAAACCGAAAGACTTGTTAAGGCATTGTTTGGACTGCCCTCCCCTGTCGGAAGCTCGCACGCACTGTCCGGCATATTTTTATAAACCGGAATCTTAAACACCAGTGCCGTATTTTTCTTAGTCGTATCGCTGTATGCCTGTGAAGCGGTCGAAGACTCACTTCTCGGTGCTAAGACATTTGTCATATACTGATGGGTATACGGTGTTACCATATCAAATTTTTCATAATAAATCGTATTCTGTCCACGGTTAATGTAACGGCTTCCTATGTAAATCGCACCGCCGATAACAGATTTCATACGGGTATTCCACGGTCTTAATGTCGCCACATCGGTTTTGGCGGCATACTTTAAGCCGTTGACCACCGCACTTGCCGTTGCGGTTTTATAAGCGCCCTGATTGTAGTAATTGTAATACCCCTCATAGCCGCTCACCGTTCCGGAAATGCTGTTGCCCTGTCCTTTTCTGCCCTGCTCCTGGATAATGCGCGTTGCCAGATGATACGGACTGACACCCGATGCCCGTCCTGCATACATCAGCGCCGAAGGATAATTAAAATCCGTTCCGTCATACGACAAGTCATGGGACGAACCGTCCATAAACGTATCTTCAATAATACTGCTTACGCCGGTTTCACTCTGCACGGAGCTGTTATAGGACAAATCCTCAAACATAAACACATTTGTTTCGTTTAAGAAGTTACGCGGGTCAAGGGCATACTGCACCAATGCGCTTGAAGCCTGTACCCAGCCGCCGCTGTCCAATTCATACCACGAACCGCTCTCCCAGTCGTATGCGCCATCCGCCGTTGACTTCCACGAGCTTTTTGCCGAAGCATAAATCAGGCTCCGGCCAAGTACATTTTCATTTTCAACGACCGTATCCCAGTCCTTGTCCACAAAATCCGCAACAAATATCCACTTTGGATACTTCGCATGCAGACTGCGCAAATCTTCCTTATAAGATTCCGGGAAGCCCTGACTTGAAAGATAGCTCTCAAAATCCGTATCGTCCGAATAGTCAATATCCGTACTGTCTACCGTGACATATTCACTCGTCACATAGCCTTTGGTGTAAGTACCGTTTAAATAAAAACCCACCTGATACCACGCGTAGGTATCACTCGTCTGCACCGTATCCAGAATATCAAAATGGAATCCGCCGCTGACCTTTGTAATGACATTTGCCGTACTGGAGGTATCTGTCGATGAACGGATACGAAGTCCTGTGACACCGGCATTGACCGTTCCCGTCTTCTCCTGTGCATAAGCCGTCACCGGCTGTATCTGTGCCGTAAGCACCGGCAGCGTTGAAACACACATCACCGCCGCCAAACACGCAGCTTTCATTTTTGTCAGTAAACGTTTTCTTTTTTCATGTACGTTCTTCCCCATAGTGTCCTCATTTCTGTACTGTTTCCTGCACTTACTCTGCCGTTTACAAGTTAATTGTTCTTACCGAATTCAGAAAGCTTTAAGCCTTCATTTCTTTCCAGTACCATATTGACACTCCAGCTGTTCACAAAGATTAACAGCGGATTGTCCTTTAAGTCCTTAATCTTCTTCATATCGGAAGTACCGACAATGCGGTTTACATCGATTTCTTCCGGATTTTCAATCCAGCGGATATATTCATACGGAAGCTGTTCCAGTTTAATCTCTACGTTGTATTCGTTTTTCAGGCGGTATTCAAGCACTTCAAACTGCAAGACACCGACAACACCGACAATGATTTCTTCCATACCGGTATTAAATTCCTGAAAAATCTGAATCGCACCTTCCTGTGCAATCTGGCTGATTCCCTTGATAAACTGCTTTCTTTTCATCGTATCCATCTGTCTGACACGTGCAAAATGTTCCGGTGCGAAGGTCGGGATTCCGTCAAATTCAAACTTCTGGTTGGACTTGCAGATTGTATCTCCGATAGAAAAAATACCCGGATCAAATACACCGATAATATCTCCCGCATAGGCTTCTTCAACAATGTGGCGTTCCTGTGCCATCATCTGCTGTGGCTGGGCAAGACGGATTTTTTTGCCGCCCTGTACGTGGTTGGCTTCCATGCCTGCCTCAAACTTTCCGGAGCAGATTCGCATAAATGCGATTCTGTCACGGTGTGCCTTATTCATATTCGCCTGAATCTTAAACACAAATGCCGAAAAGTCTTCTTCAAACGGATTAATCTCCCCAATTGAAGAATGTCTTGGCAGCGGTGATGTTGTCATGTCCAGAAAATGCTTTAAGAACGTTTCCACACCGAAATTCGTCAGCGCCGAACCAAAAAATACCGGTGTTAAGTTTCCTGCCTGCACCTGTTCTAAATCAAATTCCGCACTCGCACCGTCCAACAGTTCAATATCTTCCGTCAGCTTGTCAAAATAGCCCTGTCCAATTTCCGTAAGCAGTGCATCATCATCTATGGCGATTTCCTTCGTTTCAACCTCTTTTTGTCCGTTCATTGCCGCTTTAAATAAGGAAACGTCTTTTGTATTGCGGTCATACACACCTTTAAATTCCTTGCCGCAGCCGATTGGCCAGTTGACAGGACAGGTACTGATACCCAATACACTTTCAATTTCATCTAACAGCTCAAACGGGTCATTGGCTTCACGGTCCATTTTGTTGATAAATGTAAAAATCGGTATGTGACGCATAACACAGACCTTAAACAGCTTAATCGTCTGTTTTTCCACACCCTTTGACGCATCAATTACCATGACCGCCGAATCCGCTGCCATTAAGGTTCTGTACGTATCTTCCGAGAAGTCTTCATGACCCGGCGTATCCAGAATATTAATGCAGTATCCGTCATAATTAAACTGCAATACAGATGACGTTACGGAAATACCTCTTTCCTTTTCAATCTCCATCCAGTCTGAAACCGCGTGTTTTGCTGTCTTTTTACCCTTTACCGACCCTGCCAGGTTAATCGCTCCGCCGTAGAGCAGAAACTTTTCCGTCAGTGTGGTTTTACCGGCATCCGGGTGGGATATAATGGCAAATGTTCTTCTTTTTTCAATCTCGCTTCTAATGTCAGCCAATTTTATTTCTCCTTGTTTTACTTCTTATTTTCTGTCTGCCTGAAATGATGAAAGGGTGCCGCACTAACGCAATGTTTCACCTTAGTGTGACAGCCCTTTTCACTGTTCTTCGCCCAGTACTATGCATTTAATGCAAATTTATAAGAAACCTCGGATTTGTCATCGATTCTTCTGAATACATTTACCACACGGTTCATCACTTCTTCAAAATCTTCTTCTTTTTCTACTTCGATGCTGACAATCTGTCCGTCATCTTTAATTTCTACGGATTTTACACGCGGTACTTCTAAAATCGTCTTTTTTGTATCTTCAACTTTCTCCGGTGTTGTCAGCATTTTACTCTTGCTCTTATATTTTACCTGATATGTTCTTGTCATTTCTTTGTCCTCCATCTATCAACAAACTTAAACATAAATTTTCATATTGAATTATACCGTATCAGCCGCATAACTTCAATTCTTTTCTGAAAAAAAATGTGCAAAACAGCGCCCGCATAACCATACGGACGCTGCTGCCATTACACCTCTGCGCTGTTTTATATTTTTTTGAACATACCTCTGTCTGCGTATCATGTCCTACAGTACTCTTTTACGTTTCTTCAATACTGCCGCCGCAATGAGAAGACCAATTGATACAACGGCTGATACAGCATAAATGCCTGTCATTGCTGCATCACCTGTCTCTACGGTACTATTGCCTGATGTCTGTGCGCCGGATTGCGTACTGCCTGAGTCCTGTTCAGACGCATTGGCACTGCTCTCTGATGCGCTGTTTCCTGTGGATTCACCGGACTGTGTACTGTCATTGGATGTGCCGTCTGATGTATTTTCTGAATCTCCTTTGCCCTGTGTGTCATCATTGGTATCACCGTCCGGTATTTCCTGTGTATAAGGCACTGCCGTATAAGAAAGGAAATTACCGTCTGCATCGGTTGTATTCATCTGTGCCGCACCGTAACGTAACGGACTTGTAAATGTAATGCCCTTGTCTGAAACCGTAAATGTTGTTGTACTGCCGAGTGCCACAACCGTTACACCTGCTTCATAGGTCATTGTGTATACACCGGTTGCAGAATCAAAGGAAATTGAACCTGAACCCTTATTCGTTGCATAATCTACAACGCCGTTCTTATACGGATGTACGCTGAATGTGTTATTTTCTGCATCAATGCAAATAAATGCAGGCATTTTCATCATGGCTGAAGCATCATAGCTGTCCGCTGTGAGTTCATAAGCACCTGTCTTTAACACACGTTCATAACTGTCGTTTCCTGTATCGCCGGAATTGGTTTTATCATCAGAAGGCTTTTGTGTATCATTTGTGTTGTCACTGCCGTTCTGGTTATCGTTCTGTCCGTTGTCACCGGAAGGGGTATCTGCCGTATCGGCTTCGGCTTCATTTGCCTGTGATTTAACCATTGCCTTTGCAACCGCTTCGTTAATGGCATTGGCTGAATACGTTGCACCGCTGACGGTATCTGCTGCTGTGCCGGTTGTTCCGATATAAGAATCCGCCATACCCTTCATCGCATAATTGATATACGGTACATTGACCGCCTCAATGTCTGCATTTTTTTCATCGTTTAAGGCAACCTTGCTGATCACACCGTCCTTTACACTGACTGTTACGTATAAATCATAATTGACCACTTCATGAAATTCTACATGTGCCGAAGCCATATAATTTCCGTCATGGTACTGTGTATCCTGCGCATAAGCCGGATAACTGCCGCCAAGTACATTGCCTGCAAGTAAAACGACTGCAAGCGCACCGCCTAAAAGACCGGCTGTTCCTCTTTTTTTCATAAACCTCTTTCTCCTTGCTGTTTTTCTTGTTAGATATTTCTAATATCTGTTAGTCATGGCTAAGTTTATCATTATCTGTGTGATTTGTAAAGCGGAAATCCAAAATAAATATTACCGCCGCCGCATGTTTTTACTGATGATACACGGTAATACTGTCACTGCTTCCCGCAAAGCTGGACAAATGTCCCGTAACGATCATTGCACCGTCATATGCTTTCGCACTCTCTAACTTTCCCGTCATAGAAATGTTGTCACCGTTTGCCGTATAGCTGCCGTCATAATTCTCGCCTGAGTTGTACTGCTGGTTTCCCGATACTGTAATGCTCACCGCATACTGATAGCTTCCGCCGGACAGTGTCAGCGTTACATCATAGTGAATGTAACTGCCCATGGCATCTACGTATTTATCGGTCGAACCGGTGTAAGTACCCTCCACACTACGCTCCTGTTTTTCTTCCTGTGCGGGTGTTTCCGGTGCGGGTGCAGGTGCTTCTTCTGCCGGAGCCTGTGGTACTTCTTCTTCTGCCGGTCCTTCCGGTTCAGATACAACTACCGCTCTTTCCTCATTCCCTGCTTCGCCCTCTGCCGGCTGTGTATCCGGATTTGGCGCTTCCTGCCCGGACACTTCTGTATCCCCTTGTTCGCCCTGTAGAACTTCACTACTGACCTCAGCACCTTCTTTTCCTGCCGCCTGCGCCGCGGTCTTGCTCTCTGCTGTCGTTACCGCCTCCGTTGTGCTTTTTGAAGTGTTCTGATTTGCCGTATCTTTTGAGCCGCATGCCGCCAGTCCCATACTCAGACCGATAACCAGCCCTGCCGCCACCAATGTCGTCTTTCTCATCTTTCTCTCCTTATCGTTTACTGTTCTATATCTGCTTTTAGTCCTGTCACCACAGGACACGCCACAAAATGCTCCGGCTCAACCTCCGTCAGCACACATTTCCTGTCTGCGCAGTCCTCCTGTGCCTGATAACACCGGCTGCAAAAACGGCACCCGGACGGCGGATTGATTGGGCTTGTCACATCGCCCTTTAACACAATACGCTTCGTTTCCTCATTTGGATTCACCGTAAGCACCGCCGATAACAAGGCTTTCGTGTAAGGATGCACGGGATTTGCAAATATTTTTGCCGCGTCACCGTATTCCACCACCTTGCCCAGATACATAATCGCCAGTCGTGAGCAGAGCTTTTTCACCGCCGCCAGATTGTGGGAAATGAATAAATAGGTCGTCTGTGTCTTTTCCTGCATTTCCATAAGCAGATTTAAAATCTGTGCGTGAACCGACACATCCAATGCGCTGACCGGTTCGTCACACACGATATATTCCGGGTTTAATATCAATGCTCTTGCTATTGCAATACGCTGCTGCTGTCCGCCCGAAAACTGCGAAGTATAGCGGTCTAAATCTTTCCCGGTCAGTCCGACCGCCGTAATCATTTCCCGCGCTTTCTGCTCCACCTCATTTTTGTCAAATCCGCCGCGTATCCGCATAGGTTCGCAGACCGCTTCCCGCACCGTAAAGCGGGGATTTAAAGACGATGCCGGGTCCTGAAAAATCTTCTGCATGTGAAGTCTTGCTTCCTGCACCGCCTTTTTTTCGGCATAAAGCGGCTGTCCGTTAAAATAAATTTCTCCCGACCGGGGCTTTACAAAACCAAGCGTTGCATTGGCAAACGTTGATTTGCCGCAGCCGCTCTCCCCGACCAGTCCAAACGTTTCTCCTTTCCGGATTTGTATGGATACGTCCGATACAGCAGACAGCATTTTTTGTTTTTCAAAAAAAGACTTTTTCTTCAGAGGAAATTCAACGCTTAAATTTCTGGTTTCCAGCAAAATATCCCTGTTATTCTTTAAATTTTCCTGCCTCATAACAGCGCACCTTTCTTCCCTGTTCATTCTGTGTCAGTAACGGCATTGCCTTTCTACACGCTGTCGCCGCATACGGACAGCGCGGGTGGAAATAACAGCCTGCCGGCTTATCCGCCGGGTCCGGCAGATGTCCGGGTATCTGTACAAATTCTTTTTTGTCGTCATCAAGGCGCGCCACTGCCGCTATAAGCCCTTTTGTATACGGGTGAAGCGGATTATCAAGCAGTTCCTTTGCCGGTGCTTCCTCAACAATCTTTCCGCTGTACATCACGGCGATTCTGTCCGCCATACTGCGTACCACACTCAAATCATGCGTAATCAAAAGCAGTGCCGTCTGCTTTTCCTTCTGCATTTTTGAAAGCAGCTCCAGAATCTGCGCCTGTATCGTGACGTCCAATGCCGTTGTCGGTTCATCTGCGATGATAACCTCCGGTTCACAGGCAAATGCCATGGCTATCAGTACACGCTGGCGCATACCACCGGATAATTCGTGTGGAAATGCGTGATACCGCAGTTCTGCATCCGGAATGCCGACAGCTTTTAAAGCTTTAATCGAACGCATTTTTGCTTCTTTTTTGCTGATTTTTTCATGACAGCGATAAATCTCGTCCATCTGTTTTCCAATCGTCATCACAGGATTTAATGCCGTCAGTGCGTCCTGAAAAATCATGGAAATCTTACTGCCGCGCAGTGCCTGCATCTGACGATCTGTGTAGTCTGTGACATCTTCCCCGCAGATACACAGCTGATCCAACCGCACCGCTGCCAAAGACGGCTGTAACTTCATGCACGATAAGGAAGTCATGCTTTTACCGCAGCCGCTTTCTCCCACCAGTGCAAGACATTCCCCTTTTTTTACCGTTAAGTCTACACCCTCGACCGCACGAATCATTCTGCCCCTGTCAGGAAATACCACTTTTAAATTCTTTACTTCGATTGCGTTTTGCATGGTTCCTCCATTGTGTCAAAAACCTCGTCCAAATAAGTGCCGTTCATATGCTTCCACAGCTTTTTTACACTGCCCTGTCCGTGCATTTTCGGATTTAAGACTTCTTCAATCACAAATCCGACACGCATAAATGAATACACCGATAAAAAGATTCCGATTCCCGGCGCAACAATCATCCACCACTGTCCAAACAGCACCGCGCCACTGCTCTGCGCTTCCGAAAGCATTTTCCCCCAGCTAATCATTGTGGGATTCCCCAGTCCCAGAAAACTCAATCCCGCCTCCGCAATCATAATGCCCGCACTGGTAAGTGCCGTACTCATGACTACAAGGTTAGATACACCGGGAAGAATATGTTTCAACATAATATAGCCCTTTTTCGCACCCGAAAGCTCCGCTGCCTTGACGTAATCCGCATTTTTCATCTGCAAAACCTGGGAACGCACGGTTCTTGCCAGCCCCGGCCACCCAAACAGCACAAAAACAAGCACAATCACGACATAGCTTTTGCCAAAAATGTTGGTGATAAGAATTGTCAGCGGCAGTGTCGGTATGACTAACATCACATCGACAATCCGCATGATAATCATATCGACGGCTCGTCCCAGATACCCTGCGGCAACACCTAAGAGCGACCCAAGCACAGAAATTGCTATCCCGGTAATAATACCGATGCCAAGCGACACGCGCGTTCCGTAAATTAACATGCTGAATACGTCCTGTCCGGTTGTAATCGTTGTCCCCAGCCAATGGATTTTATCCGGGGCAAGCCCCTTTGCATCGCGCATGGTCACATCATACGGGTCAAACGGCGCAATGAGCGGTGCAAATACGGCAGTTACCGCCAGCACCAGCAAAATAATCAGTCCGATTCTGCCCTGTTTATTCTGTGCAATCTTTTTTATCAGTCTGAATCCCTTCATCTTAATCCTCTATTTTCATTTCTTTGTAACTTCTCAGTCCTACTCTACCGTAACGCGCGGGTCTAACAGCCCCAGACACAAATCGGTAATCAGATTGCCAAGCAGTGCCACCGCCGCCATAAATATCATAATGCCCATCATCAGCGGATAATCGTTATTGTTATTCGCTTCCAGATACAGCATGCCGATTCCCTGCCAGTTAAATATTTTTTCGATAACCACCGAACCACCAATCAGTCCGGACAGCCCCATTCCAAGCCCCGTCACAATCGGAAGCAATGCATTTCTTAAAATGTGTTTGTAAACAACACCATTCTGCGATACACCTTTTGCTTTTGCCGTAACGATAAAATTTTCATTGGCAACGGCAATCACACTGTTTCTGGTACTCTGCGCATACGATACAATACCGCCAACCACTGTCGATAACACCGGCAGGGCGGCATTGTAGGCAACCATTTCCACGCTTTTTAAATTCCATGCAAATTCCGATACCATATTCTGGTCTGTATATGCCGGAAGCCACTCTAACTGAAATCCCAGAAAAAAGGACAACAGCAGTGCGATAAAAAAGGACGGAACCGCCGTTGTTACCGTGGAAGCATTCATCAGCATCCTGTCTGCCATGCCGCCGCGTTTTGCGGCACATGCCGCACCGATAAGGATTCCGAAAAACAGACTGATAAGCATACTCGACACCGAAAGCACCAGTGTCCACGGCAGTCTTTGTGCTATCAAGCTCCACACCTTTGGCGAACCCGCCTGATAGGACGTGCCTAAATCACCCTTTAAAAGATTTTTGACATACCGTACATACTGCGACCAGTTCGAGCCGTCTAACCCGTACTGCTGTCTTGTCAGCTCCTTAATCATTTCATAATTTTCATCGCTCATATTGCCCTGCGCCGGATAATATCTTGCACACGGGTCTTCCACGCCGATCCGCGGAATAAAAAAGCACAAAGTAACAACCAGTGCGAAGATAAAAAGCGTATATAAAATGCGCTGTATGATATAAGTATTTTTCATCTTTTTACTCTCCTGTTACCTGTACCAGATTCTTTAGTGTTTCATTGTTAAAAACCGTTTGGCCGTCCGATACCACATACCCTGTAAATCTGTCGGTACGCGCAACGGACAATACATTGGACGAATACAGCGGAATCTTGTAATACTGCTGTGCCGTCAGCACCTGCAAATGGTGAATCCTTGCAATACGTGCCTCCTGATTCAACGTTTTACGCATGGCATTGATTTCATCTGTCAATTCTTCATCCTGTATTTTTCCGTAATTGGATGAACGCTCTGTCGTCACAAAATGCGCTTTATACATGACATCTGCATTTGCCATGGACAAAATCACCGGCTGCACCGTCATGTCAAAATTACTGTTGTACAGATACGTTGTTTCCGGTGTTGAGCCCGCCGCCTGCAATGTCACTTCAATTCCGATTTTTTGCAACTGGCGCTGTAAATAAGACACCAAATCCTGATTTGCCGCCGCCGTCACAATCTGAAAATGAATCCGCTCCCCGTTGTATAAACGGTATCCGCTCTCGTCCTTATCCTGAAAACGTTCATCTAAAATCGCATTTGCCTGAGTAAGCCGCTCCTCAACCGGTCCGGATAAAATATCCGCCTGCGGTTCATACAGCAGTTCGTCATTTACCGAAATCAGTCCCGCCGATGCCGTTTTTCCCGCACCGTCCAGCACATTTGCAATCAGTTCTTCCTGATGAACCGCAAGTGCAATCGCTTTTCTGACTTCAATATCCTGTAACAGCATTTTCATGCCGGAATCATACGGCTTTGACGGATTGACATTGAACACCAGACAACTGATACCGTTTCCCGGTGCATTCGATACGAAAATGTCTTTTTCCCCGGACAGCAGATTCAGATAATTACTGCTTACCGCCGAATCCAGAATGTCAATATAGCCTTTGCGCAGGGCAAAAATGGCGGTATTGGAATCCAGATACAATAAAATTTTGATTTTATCCACTTTATACAGTGCCGAACCGTCTTGCGCTTTCAGATGATAATTGGGATTCTGCACCAATGTAATCACCTGCGTATTCGTTTCGTCCTTTTCCAATATCCACGCACCGCTTCCGACAGGATTTTCATACCGTTTTAAAAGCTCACCCTGCGGATTTTTACTGTTTAACTGACACTCACTGCTTACAATCGGTTCCCAGATATGCTCCGGCAGTATCAGAATCGTATTAAACAGCGTTGTTACCGCACCGAAAGATTTATTCACCAGAAAATACATCACCGTATCTTCCTCACCCGGCAGAATCCCGTATGTACCGCTTAAATCCGGGTGTTTTGCCGTAAACATGCCCTGTGTGACAAGCTTTCTGCCGTCTGATTCATGCTTTAAATCGGCAGTCCACGCCAACGCGCCTGCATGATTAGACAGCGCATAATCGGTTGCAAGGTCAAAGGAATAATACACATCTTCCACTGTCAGTTTTTCACCGTCCGACCAGTACACATTGTCATACAGTTCAATCCGCACCGCCATATAATCTTCTTTGCGTGTGCTGTAATAATTTTCTACTGCCTCATTGTCATTCGCAGTCTGAAATGTCTGATCCTGTGTCAGCGGCTGCCCTTCCAAATCCACATAGCACCAGCTTTTTGCTGTCAGTGGCGCATACGTGCCGCTGTCCGTGTCATATGAAAACAGTGTGTTGTAAATCATGCTGGCAACGGTCGGCGCAATACCGTCCCTCGACAGCCACGGCATAAAGGAAGTCGGAAAAGACGTTCCCACGTATCCTGTATACAAGGTCGATGACGTATCCTGCCTGCGCTCCGCAATCGAGGCGTCCGCGCACCCGCTAAATAAAAACGACACCACAAATACCATGGCAAGCACTCCCGCCAGTTTTTTTAATCTCTGCATTTTATTCTTCCACATACGGATATTCTAACCGTTCTCCAAAACCGTCTTTTGTTGCACTGTTGTCGTAAACTTCTTCAATTCTGAAAATGTATGTCGGCTGTTCTTTCCAGCGTTTCATTCCGGTCGGATTGTGGTATACGTCATGCTGTGCATTGATAAACTGCTGGTAAAGCTCCCGCTTTCCGGATAAATTCTCATCGTAAATCTCTACTTTTCCTTTCAGCTTATAGGAAATCATCGGCGGCTGATGAAAAATCAGACACGCTTCGGGGTTTACCTGATAGTTTGTCCAGCTCTGCTTTTTTGCCATTTCAAGACTGCCAAGCTTTGTAAAATCAATCCGCTTTCTGGCTTCTTCGCCGTACATCTGCTCCACTAAAAGCTTTAAACCACGCTCACCGTAGCTTTTATCGTCCGGCTCATATGTTGCAATATGCTTTAAATAAATCTCCAGCGTTTCCTCAAGATATTCGTCCTTCGGTAAAAATCCGACACCCTTTACCGATGCGTTTAAGCCCGCCGGACCGTAGGATACAAATGCCGGTTCATGTGAACAGAAGCTTAAAAACATCTTCTCCGGTGATGTCATTTCCCCTTTCTGTAATTTGATAACATTTTCTGCCCTCGTATTAAACGCCCAGTTAAAAAATTTTTTTGATGACTGCATAGTATTCTCCTTTATTTTAGTTTCTTTGTTTCTTTTATTTCAATTTTCTGAAATTTCACACTTATATCGTGTCAGATTGTCTGAGTTTCTGACACGGAAGCCCTCAAGCTTTAAACTGCCGCTTTCACTGCTTAATGTACCTGCCGGTACGGTTGCAATCTGATTTAAACCGCGCAGTTTGGTTTCGTTGTTATCCGGATAAATTTTAAATGTTCCGTCTTTACTGTCCGGGACAATCACACCATTTTCCGTAAAACTGCCTGCCCGGCTGGTATAACTGCCGTCCGAATATAACAGCACCGTCACATCAAAGCTTTCATTCGTTCCCGTAACCGTTCCTGTTCCTGTCAGTTTTGCCGTAACTTCCTTAACTTCCTGCTTTTTGAATGTCAATGTTTCGCGGCTGTCTGTATCCACTCCTGTTAAAACCTGAATCTGTAATTCCAAATCACTCAGCACCTCACATGAAATTCGCTCTTTTCCCTCCGGTGTCAATGCCAGCTGTGATGTGTTCACACCGTATGTTCCCGTTTCCGAAAAATACTGCTTCTCACCGTTTTCCGTCCGGCTTTCTGTCACTACATATGTATTGTCCACATAAAAAGTTGCTGTATACGTTCTGTCCGCACCCGTTGCCGTGTAAGTTCCCGTTGTAAATGCTGATTCGGTATCTGGCTGTTCATATCCTTCCGGAATCTTTACTGCAAGCAGTTTCGCATCGGAGCTGTCGCTCGTTGTTGTTGCTGATGCCGAACCATAATAAATTTTTTCACAATGGGTAAAATCCAGTCTGCCCTCGTCATCTACAAAAAAGCTGCTTGTCAAACCATCCGAAATGCTCTTATCCGCACCGTTTACCGATTCATAAACCATTACATAGTCATTTGCACCTTTCTGAACGACACCTGAGCTTTTATTGATTTCAAAATCCGTTGTATTAGAAAACTGAAATGTACCGTTTTCTGTCAGCCGCAGATAAATCACCAGTTTCATTCCCAGCTCTGATAAATCCAGATAATAATCTCCTGCAACAGCTTCAACCGCTTTTTTATCCGTTTTACTGCTGTTACTTGAATCTGTTGTTTTTGATGAACCGCAGCCTGCCAGTGCCAGTACTGCGGCAAATGATACTACAATCGCAAAAAATGCGGCAGTTAATTGATATAATGTTTTTTTCATCTTCGTTTTCATTCCTCTTTAATGTTCATATTAGTTCTAATTAATTTGTATTAGTTTTTCCAAATTTATGTTTGTCTAAACTAACGTTAGTTAGAATAACATATAACCTTTTATTTGTAAAGAACCAAAATTTACCTAAATGAATATTCATCTACAGTTTAATAATTTCTAATTAAAGAAGATGAGAATGTAACATCTGTTATAGATTTTGTTCTGATAAATGTAAATTGGGAAATAACTGCCCGAATACGGCTGAATAATATATATTTCAGCAAATATATATACACTAGATGCGTATGCCTTATTTGCTAAAATCATAAAAATATAAAAAAAAGAAGCGTTACCGCTTCATCACTAAACTTTATAAACAGGGGTGGAGAGAATCGAACTCCCACCAAAGGTTTTGGAGACCCCTATGATACCACTTCACCACACCCCTATATGATAAGAACAAAAAATCTGTTCCTTCAAAACTGCACATTAAAATTCTTTTTCATCCGATTATCCTCTGGAT
>OGMH01000317.1_pt1 | contig 32999 bp, 24 predicted proteins | sample 1573191 | NCBI WGS metagenome assembly OGMH01 (sample SAMEA2581978, study PRJEB24529) | metagenome | biome: Human gut stool | place: China | collected 2011 | reverse complement strand
GAAGAGCCTCCAAAACCATATATAGAAACAGCATCTATGATAGGCTTAGAATTAATATTTAAGCGAATGAAATCATATAGTAATAATACAAAATGTGAATGGTTTAAAATTTGTTCCAAAGCACAATATACTCCCGATGATAAAACTTCCGAAGAATGTTTGTGCAATCAATGGCAGAAAAATGAAAGGTGTATAATGACAGAAGCACTAAGATACTTTAAAATTAAAGATAAAGAATATATCCAAGAAAAATGATTAGTGACAAACGATTCCATTTTATAGTTATTTTTTTTGTAGATACTCTACATTATCAGTTTCACCAGCAACGTTTTTTATTTCTAATTCCTAGAAAATAGCTGTTAAAGCTGGGATACGAAAAGTTACTTGTGACTTCTTCTAAGACGTAATGAAGAAGCGGTTTTCAGAAGGGATTATAGAACATGTAAAAACATAAAAGTGAGACTATGATTTGGAACTATGAGTCGAAAAATGTAACTTTGTAATGTAATGATAAAGCTTAGACAAGCGAAAGTCTATGAGTGACACAAAAAGACAGTTTTCAGTTACTAAATCGTTACATTTGAAAAATTGAACTGAATTAAAATGTTGATTTATAAGGATTTTGGAGAGAAAGGTTCATAATCCTGTCTCTCCGCTGAAACCTAAGACATCAGGTAGACAATTTAAGATAAGTCCCGTAAAATCAACGTTTTACGGGACTTTTTCTATTTATCCAGTGGACAACCGAAAGACACACAAACCGGTATTTACAGAACTGGAAATGCCGAAGTCATAAAGATTCTTTAAAGAAAAGCTTACTCTTTATTTTGATTTTACCCGCTTTATCGTTTCTTTTGCAACCAAAAAAATTCAATTCTTTTACACATGAAAAAACTACTATTTTGCTGCACTGCATTTTTGTCATTATGGGTACAGCCTTTTTTCGCTCAGAAAGCCGTCGTTGAGAAGATTATTGAAATCGGACAACAGGATAATCAGGCCACACACCAGCTGGATATACTGACCAACCGTTTTGGCGGACGCCCCATCGGGTCGGATGCGTATGAGAATGCGGCCGAATGGATGGTACACGAATACAAAAAGTGGGGTCTGGACGCTCAACTGGAAGAAGCCGGCGAACTCTCTGTCGGTTTTAACCGCGGGCCTTGGTTTGGAAAGCTGTTGAGCCACGACCATGGAATGACCCTCCATTTCGCGACTCCTTCGTATACTTCCGGAACGAAAGGGGTACAGCGCGGCCACGTTTTGATGGAGCCCCGAACCGATCAGGAATTCGAACGCATCAAACTCAAATTAAAAGGAGCCTGGGTACTGATTTCCGGCACAAACAACGGCTGGCCAATCGACCGGACGGCACAGGCTGATTCTATCCGTCAGGCTATCAAACAAGAGAATAAAGAAATCGACCAGAAGAATGCCGAACTCCGAAAAAGGAACTGGGAGAAGGGTGAAAACAACAAGATGATTCCTTATAAGGAATTCCCGGCGCTTTACTACCATGAGATGGTTGAAGCCGGTGCCTTAGGATTCATCCAGTCATCAGAGGTACCCATCCGCGCGCTCTATGACCGGAAGATGATTGACAGCATGACGTTCGACAACCTGCCGGAAGTTCCTGACATCAAGCTCGACCGACATCAGTTCGACATTATTGCTCAGATGGTAAAAGAACGGCGGGAAGACTTCCTGCTGGAGTTCGATATCCGCAATCATTTCAAGCTCGGACCGATTAAATATCACAACGTGGTGGCATCGATACGGGGCAGCAAGTACCCGGACGAGCAAGTCATCGTCTGCGGACACTTAGATGCCTTTGATACCGGTACAGGCGGCATCGACTGTGGCACAGGGATTGCCCCCATGATGGAAGCTGCCCGTATGCTGGCATTGTCGGGAGCCAAACCCAAGAGAACGATTCTCTTTATCGCCTTTGCCGGAGAAGAGTTCGGGCTGTTAGGCTCGAAAGCCTATTGCAAGAAACATCAGCAGGAGTTGCCGAAGATTGTCAACGTATTCAACCGTGACGGTGGGCCGGAACCTCCCGTCGGAATAGCTGTCTCGCAGGCGATGTATGATGATTTCGTCAAGATAACCCAACCCATCCAGAAGATTCGGGCAGACATTCCGTTTAAAGTAACCGTGCGTCCGCCCCGTAAACAACCGAAGGTGGCGGGTGGTACCGACTCGGAAGTATTTGCCACGTATGGCGTCCCCACATACGGATTTACCACAAAAGATGTCAAAGGATATAATTTCAATTATGGGGAAATCTGGCATACCGAACGTGATTTGTTTACCAAGAACATTCCGGAATACCTGGAGCATACGGCAACTGTCACCGCTATCACCGCCTTAGGTGTAGCCAACCTCGACAAACCTCTGCCACGGGAAGGAGTCTATGAAGAGAATTGACAATGAGAAAAGATTTACCTCTGTTTTTTCTATATTTACGCAAACAATAAAACCTGAATCCACATGAAAAATAAAATGACCCTACTGGCATTGGCCGCCACAGCATGGCTGGGCACCACCGCAAACACACCTGTCATCAGAAGCGTAGAAAACCCTTTCATCGAGTCTGCCAACACCATGACACTCGATATTGCGAAAGTGGAACTGAGCGACACGGCTACGGTACTTTATACGGACGCTTATTTCCGCCCGCACTACTGGATTAAAATCAGTTCCGAATCTTACCTGCAAGCCGACGGCAAGAAATATGCCTTGAAAGGCACACAAGGCATTGAAGCCGATTCTCTTTTCTGGATGCCCGAAACGGGAGAAGCCTCCTTCCGGCTGAGCTTTGAGCCCCTCCCCCGCGACACACGCTCGTTCGACTTCATCGAATCCGACTGCGAAGATTGCTTCAAGCTGTTCGGCATCGACCTGACGGGAAAAACAGAAGCCACCGTGCCGTCTGACATCCCAGCCGAAGCCATCCGTATGACCGAAACCGTCCCCAATGTTATGCCCGCCCCTCAGTTCAAGGTGGGTGAAACGGTGGTACACATGCACCTTTCAGGCTATCGGAAAGAGTTGGCCAAGGAAGCTGATATTTACCTCAATACGCTAATGAATGGCCAGCAGCCTTATAAGGCCGCCATCGACTCTATGGGTATGGCTGAATTCAAGTTCTGGCAATACGGACCTGCACAAGCTTTGATCAGCGTAGGCATGATAAATAAACAAATATGGTTGGCGCCAGGTGAGGAAATAGACCTCTATGTGGACATGCGGCACAGTGGGCAGTATATTCTGAAGCGTCGAACAGAAAAGAAACAGTTGCCGACATTCAAGAGCATTCCTTTCTGTTACTTTTCAGGTACATACGCCGGACTATCAGCTTCGTCTTTGTATTCAGATAAGTATTATGGCATGAATTTGTACACAGGCGAGTTTGCCGACTGCAAGATGACGGCTGCCGAATACACACAGCATGTCATCAGTAGTTATCAGGCGCTTTCAGATAGTATTGCTCAAAGTAAGCTACCGCCTATAGGTAAAGAACTGGCCTTAATTAATTTAAAGCAGGAGGCAGTCGAGGCCATGGCACAAGGCGACTGGTTCCGCGAACATAATTACAGAAAAATACATAACCAATGGGAGCGCTCAAAACCCCTGAACATCAAAATCGACCCGCTGACAGCTGAAAATCGTGCGGAATTGTGCAAACTTTTCTCCATTGCCGACCCCAAATTGCTGATGGGAAAGGATTTGATAAGTTATGTATCAGCTGTATCTAGCCCTGATATCGCATGGCCTAAAGAAGCGGGCTTGGAAGGCACCTTTGCTTCCGAGTTGAAACTGGTGTTGCCTTTGACACAGAAAGCTTCAAACGCTGTTCTCACTGAGGCCGATCTGAAAATACTGGATGATGTACAGAATCCTTTCTGGCGTGAAGCCTTGCTGAAGATGCAGGAAAATGCGCAAATGGCACTCAAGGCGGTAGAGGGAAAAGCCGTCATCGAAAAGACACCCGAAGTAACCCCGGACAAGCTCTTCGAAGCCCTCATCGCGCCCTACAAGAGAAAAGTTATCCTGGTGGATTTCTGGAACACCTGGTGCGGACCTTGCCGCATGTCTATCCGTGCCAACGAACCGCTGAAGGAACAGGAACTGAAGAGCGACAACCTAGTATGGATTTACCTGGCCAACGAAACGTCTCCCCTCGTCACTTACAAACAGGCGATTCCAAACATCAAAGGAAAACATTTCCGTCTGAACGACGAGCAATGGAAGTACCTTTGCGAACAGTTCAAAATAGACGGTATTCCTTCGTATGTGCTGGTGGACAAGTCCGGACACTATCAACTCCGCAACGACTTCCGCGACCATGAAGTCATGAAAAAGACCTTGAAGGAAATGATTGAATAAACGCTAATCCAATTTGAAGAGGCTGTTTCAAAATAAATTTGAGATGGCCTCTGTTATTTCATATCAAGCTAAAATCATTTGGATTTTCCTCCAAAAAAGAAGTTTATAAGTTTCCACTTGCTAATTTCATCGCTACAAATGTTTTTTACCGCCAATTTCCTCCTAAAAACTGCTTTTGATAAGTCACGCGCTATGACCAGCAGGCCAAATTCAAATTCTACTTTCTTCAGCCCACAAAGATAAAACCTCTTGAAGTGTTTGCTGTTCTTGAAATTCCCCAATACGGTTTCCAAATCCTGCGACCGCTGACCGCGGAACTTAAGACCTTCCGCAAAGAGGAGCTCCTTGCGTACCCTTTCCTTGATTTTCCTCAACCGGTAATTCACTTGTACAAACCTTCCGATCTTCTCCTATATCAACGGACAGCCACTACAATTCTGTATCCTGTATCTAGAGATAGTCTGTTCAAAGCCGTTGTCTATCGCCTATCTTACATCAGAGAGCCTTTCCATCCTCTGGCCCATCGGACATTATACTAGAAGTTAGCAGACAGAAACGGTCATTCCTGAAGTTCCTTTTCTGTTCCTGATGGAAATAGTTGTATTTTATGAAGGTTTTAATACCATGGCTGAACGCATATAAGTAGTTCGTTTCCATCCTCGTCCCGTCGGTACAAGCAACATCCAAAATTGCTTCTTACAATGGTGGCGAGAACTGTCTTCAGCACATCTTTAACCGACTGCTTCGGAAACAATTGATGGTATTATGCTCAGGAGCCACATTGCCGGTAAATATCATTAAGACAGAACTTTTCTATGCGATGACTGAAATAGATATTACAGAAATAAGCATAGATAAGAATCCGAAGCATTATGCGTAGATGGTCGCAGAACAACCTTTAGGAGAATACTTAAGGTAAGGTCCTTTAAAATTTATCTGTTCAATGATGCGTTAAACATCCCGGGCCGGATTGTTCTGAGGAAACTTGGAATGATACTCTTCAACTGCATTCTTTCAGCATATATAAACTTACGAATAGCGGAGTATACTGAAAGTTTTTATCCTCGCTTTATGGCAGTACTCAACTGTTCAAAACTGACATCCTTTAATACCACTCGTTTCTGACCATCCAATAAATAAAGCGAAGGCATAGCTTTCAAATCATACAATGCACCAGTCTTCACAGCTTCATGATCGGTTCCTATAATCCATTCCTTAGGCATACTAGGTAAGGCTTTACGCCATACCTCATCATTCCCTTCTGTGTAAATAGCCAATACACTTATCAGACCTTCCTTCACTTCCTTAGCTAAGGTTACATCATCCGACATTTGCTGCAATACAGCATGACATGACTCACATTCAGAATCATAAAACACCAACAATAAACGGTCACCTTTCACCGGCGTGGCGGCCAAAGTACAGCGTGTGCCATCAGGTAAATAGTAAGTAAAATTCATAGCCTTATCGCCTGGATTATTACGTTTCAACAATTTTAGCTTAAAATTGAGTGTCGAGCATCTTACATCCTCTTTCGGAAGTTCATCAAGTACCGCTTCCAAATATAAGCTGTACAGTTTTTCATTATAAAAAGGTGAATTAGGATTATATAAATAATCATCTGCTATCTGCATCAAGACCTTACAAGCATGCGTTTCAATCATAAATCGCGAACACCATTGTGTCAGACTTTCCCGTATGAGTTGCTCTGAAGTAGATCCGTCCACCAGTAAAGCCACAAAATTTACAAATCCCTGTTCCGTCACATCGCGATTGTTCACCAAGGTTGTATCGGCAAAATTGAACAGCGTCCAATAATGAGTAAGCAACCAAGCCTTACGATCTTCTGGATCTGTCAGAGTAACAGGAATTTCCGGGAAAGGAAATCTTTGCATCTGAACAGCTACCATATCATCTGATGAAAAAGACGACACGGAAGAGGAACTTTGTTTCATCTGACAGGATGTCAACAGATATATAAAAATGCAGAAAAAGGAAAACTTCGTCATATAAACAAGCTACTTTAACCTAAAATACTCAACCTCACTATATTCACACTATGGATTAATAGTTGTAAAATATCCTTCGGGTACATCACGCACACAACGCACATGATAAAAATTATTAACTTGATTTTCTTTATTCCATCCTCCTGGACAAAATATACGATCCTCCAACACAAAGCCATACCGTACATTTATGTTACTAAATTGAGTACAACATGCGGTACTGGATTTAGATTCTATCACTCCTGTTGCATCCAAGGCTGAAAGTTCCACCAAATTAGGCATACGCCAATTTCGATATGTCACGCCATTATAAGTTTCACTATAAGTGCTGCAAGGATCTAATTTCGTACCATCATACATTATCCCTTCTACTATTCCTTTAAAACCTATAAGGTTTCCCAACCGATAAGAATCTTCAAGATTTTCTTTAGCTACAAAAATACCTTCATAAAAAGAGTTTTCAGCTTCATCTTCATTATGAGAAGCTAATGAGCCACTTGGGATACGTTCACGGTACAAACTTTCAACCAGTTTATCTTTAAATTTCAATACAGTAGGCCGCAATCCTTCGCCATCAATTTTATCTACAGTAGAAGCAGCTATTACACCACTGACTGTAGTGACATCTTGCACTCCCGATTCTATCGCCGGCAACACGCGCACACACCGTATAGGTAATTCCCCACTATAATAAGTATTCTCGGCACCATAGGAACCTTTCTCTACAGCCCAATAAACTCGCTTGTTTTTCGTATCCTTATAACCATAACTACTAGTATAAAAAATGGAACCCTCGGGCAAATAATCATTAGGATACCTCTGTGCTGTCATTTCATTCTTATCACCTATATAAAGTTGGGCAGCATTAGAAATGGCGCGTGAAGCAATTCCCATACGAATATATTCATTTAGCGAAGCCAAGTACCACCGGATTTCACTATCCTGAATTTTACCATCTCCATTTAAATCACGATTACGTGACATACAAGCAGCATAAGCCCCCTTCGTAGCTTCAGGATAAGCTTTTACCAATTTATGGGACTTATGGTCAGTAGATACAGTTGAAGTCCAGCCATTAAATGCCACATTAACATATGCATCCCACTTCTCATCTAAATTATATACAAGGATTCCATTCTCCTCTTTATTCGCTCCCAACAAAGTCAGCTGATTAAAACGTCCGTCAGAATCATCCAAGGTTTCATCTGGAATAGTAGAAAGCCCTACCGGTCGGAATGGTTTAACAAGAGGTGTTTCATTATAAGTCTCAATGCCAAAACCATTCAGCTGCACACTACGAGTATTGTAAAAGGTCTGCATACACAACTGCGAGATATACGAATGAAGCCGGCTGAAAGAACTATTTCCATCTGGCGAAATATCAGTACTCATCGCAATAATCATCTCACGAGGTATTTTGTTTGTCATCACATTCCATGTGGTAATTCCTGAATGAGTCAAAGGATGTTTGTAATAATAATATTCATTGACAAAAGCCGTAAAACGGGCTACATATTCACCATTATCATTCTTAGTCACAATTATCCTATCTTCGTTATACGCATCTATAGAATTATCAAGACTTTCACCCATATATATTTTTTTCACTACTTTTCCCATAGCTACAACGATATCATAAACGTCGAGTAAACGTTTACTATCTTCTGTGGGTTGTCCTCCATATACATAATTTGCATCTTTGACCAAACCCGATAAATCTTCACGACTCCATTCAGAAACCCCCGGATAGGAAGCTAAGGTTTCTTTTTCTTTCTGAGGCCAGAATTCAATCCATCTGTAATCAAAACCTTTAGTTGGGAAGTTGCCTATCCCGGCCCCTTCCAAAATATTTTCTTTAATACTAGCAGGGTCTTGATTATTACGAACCGCATCCGCATAAAGCTTATAAGGTTTCAATGTACCACGTTTGTTGCGCACCGTATAATCTTCTCCCGTATGGGTATAATCCATGGCTTCAGACTGGATAAGCAAAATTAAATTATCAGCGATGGCATTATCCAATGTCTGTCCATCAGATAATCCTTTAATCAATCCACCTGCAATATTCGTAAGATTATACTCCAAATATACTTGCTCATAATGAGCATCCAATTGATAATTATATACGGTATGCGTATTATCAAATATTTCTCCTTCTGCCCCAGGTTGCAGTTCATCCTCCTCCTTAGTTGCTTCTACAATAATGTTATTGACCCCCAATACGGTCAGATTGTAGGTATAACTACAATTACGTTCTACAGAAAAGTTGCTATAATTTCCTGTTTTAGAACTAAAATCGCCTAAATGAACAGTATATTCCACGTTTCCCACATAAGAAGTTGTTTCTCCAGTATCTTTATCAGTCATGGTACCAGAATAATTTCCAGAAATTACCACAAATGTGCTAGTTTGTGGAGCATATATCCACTTTTTTTCTCCAGGAAGAGCACTGGTATTGTCTCCTGATGAATCCCATCTATCACGGTCATTATACTCCAAATTCTTATTTTCATGAAGAACCTCATCATACACATTCTCTGGCATATAAAAACTAAATGAATAGCTTCCTCCACTCGCAGTTCCTATATTTGTCGCTACATAATTTATAAATTCAAATCCATCTTCTGGGTTTGTTTTTTGAGGATCAGCCGTATTCATATTTGTCAGAAAACTATTCACAGGGATATTATAAACCCGATAAGAAGTCGGTGTAAAAGTACCACTAGCACCTTCTGGGGCAGCCTCGATATTAAACGAAATCCGTGCCATTGCGCGTTCCATCCTTACAACAACATTTTTAGCTGCATCCCCATAATCTCCATAGCTGGACACACTTCCATCCGTATAAAAAACGACTCCCGTGTTCCATCCAGAAATAAGCATCTGCGAAGAAGATACAATTTGTATCGGTTGAATTTCCGTATTTTGTGTTCTTAATTCATTTCTCAAATGAATGACTGCCTCTTTCAACTCTTCAAAAGAAGAAGTCTGTGCAAGTGTACCTAAATAAGAAAGATTTTCCCAAAAGCCTCCATCTTCAGCCACAGAACTTGTATTAGCTACTGCCAATAAATCTTTAGCACCAGAAGTTGTATTAAACGTCGCAGCATAAAGATTATCGCCGGCAGAAGAAAAAGTTAAACTTCCCGACATCGAAGAAACAATTTGCTCATATTCACCCGTAGTATGATTATAAATAAAAATTATCAGATTGGACAAATTTGAAAAGGAATTGTCATCGGCACGGGTTACCACCACATCCGAAGGCACGGCAGAAGAAAACTTCATTGTCACAGTTATAGGCTGTCCTTCCACCACACTACTTCTTTTCACCAAATCGTCTTCCCTGCAACTCGCCATAGCCAGCCACATTATCCCAATTATAAGCAAACCTTTTGTCAATGTATGCAATATTCTTTTCATTTCATATCCTCCCTCATCTTTCTATTCTATTCAAAAGCTGGAATATCCATTTCTTTCCCTTCCCACGGTAGTACTTCACAATTCACATCTTTTACACTAATTTCTCCTCTTGCACTTATTCGTATGAAAATTGAATACCATGCATTTCGTTCTATCTTTGACAAATAAACCCTTGATGTATAGTTGATACCCCCAAGCGTATAAGTCAACATTATATAATACCTCGATTTCTCATCTACGAGTGTCTGATTGTAGATTTTCACCTGAAGGTTATTCCCCCCCGCCAGATTTTCAAGAAGATAAGGCTGTTCCAAAGTCATTTGAGTAAAATTCTCTTTATAAGCTTCAAAGCTTCCGCTATCAGGTGCTTCCGTTTTAGATAACTTGGTAGTTATCTCTTTACCCTCAGACGATGTAAATAATATCCTCGACAGTGATCCGACCAACGAACCTGAGTTTCCGAACAAATAACCTTTTTCCGGCACCTGATGAAGAGAAATCTCATTTACAGACAATGTGCTTATATCAGATTCTCTCGTGCAATAAATATCCACTTTTGCTACAGATCTGACAGCATCAATACTCAATGAATATTCCTCCTGCCCCGCAACAACCGATATATTTTTTATACCACTCATTGGGACCTTGTTATCTCCGTCATAAGAAGCAGCAAGCTCAAACATAAGTTCTTTCAATTGAGATGGAGTTAAGCTTTCCGGCGATGTCAGGTTGTCTACGTTCAACAACAAATAGAAATTAAGTACCGCTCCATTTTCAGCATTAACCTCAGTTTCCAAAGTAGCCTTTAAATCCACCCCTACTTCAGGAGCCGTAGTCCATTGAGGATTATTTTTTATATATTTAACTAGCTTGCCCCCATTATAGATCCATAAATGAAAATTATCAGGAGCTTCATCCGTTTCTGCCCTGGTTGTAATATCCAGAGCAAGCTTTATCGTTTCCTCGTGCAAAGAAGGATCTTCTGCATAAGGAGACGCATTACGACAGCCTGTCAAAACCAACAGCACCATCCAGCCTATATTGAATATTAATTTCTTGAACATCTTTCAGATAACTCTCTTTCTCTTATACGTTATTTCTTCACAAAATCTCACAACGCAATATTTTGCACTCGTTTGCTCCAGCCCAGTACTCCAATGGAAACATTGACATAACTCCAACTATCTCCTGAAAGGAAAAAGGAGAGATTATAATCATAACCACGATCCAGAAATTCTTGTTTTGAATAACGGTGTAATTCATCGTAATTGCACAAACGGCTGAGCAAATCAGGCAAATTCACCTCAATTACCACTTTTCCAGTCTGCCTGTTACGCACTATCAGCACTTCGTCATCTGCCACATTTTCATGTACAAATATGCGTGAAGTCATAAAATCAGCATGTCCCATATTGCCCACAGCAGTATTACCGCTTATCTCAGGATCTTGCGTATTCCAAGTAACATACGGAGTACATACAGCCCTCATGCTGTTATCGGCAGAATTATCATGATTCAGTCGTACATTTGCTCCCGTAATATAAAGTTCATAGTCATTGATATCCATCACGTTCGGTCTGTCAATATCTCTCAGGGTGACACTGATATATTTGGTGTCTCTCACCAGCGACAAAGTCTGGTAAACAAACTGTCCTTGAGAAATCTCAACAGGGACATCAGACATGGCATGCCACAACGTATCAAGCGGCATGTTTTTGTGAGCTATATATACTTTATTGTCAGCTTCTGTCCGGTAGTCAAGTGTTATCTGCAAATCTTCCATACGACTTTCCTCTTTCAAATCCGTCCGTATGAACTTTGCCCCTTCTTCATCAAGAAGGTCTTCATATTTTCTCTGAGAAGCAAGTGCAATGAAACGATACTTTCCGTCAGGCAAATCCAGATACATGGAATAGTCTTTATCCTTAAGCGGCAAATAATCTCCTTCATTTCCCTCACTCTGGCTAGTTACATAGTTTCCCTGCTCATCAAAAACATACAAAGTTACTTCTCCTACATGATCGGCAAACATATCCGCACGCTGAAGATTATAGTCGTACTTAAAATTTATGAATACTCCCCTGTCGCAACCTTCACGATCATCAAATATAAGGTCCGTACATGACGAAAAAGCCATACCTGTCAAAAAGAACATCGGCAAGGAAATCTTCATTGTATGTTTAAACCATGTTTTCATAAAAAACTATTTTATCTGTAAAGATTTATATTATTCCTCACGAAGATGCTCCCAAAAGCGACACTGGCTACAATGGAAGCATCCTCATGAAAATAAGCTAAAGAACTGACATCAAACAAACTACAAATCTACCCCTTGCGAGCGTTTTGCCCAAGAAAGGATATTAATTGTACAGTTAATATAACGATGCTCCTTATCTGCAGGGTCTTTCGGTAAGTCCGGTATTTCCGGTTCACCAGGACCATCCACAGAATTAATAACCAATTCATACCAGTTATTGCGTACTACGCCCCAACGTCCTAAATGATCATTATCGGTATAGTCATCCAGACTTACGATTTCCTTTCCTTTCGGAGTGTACTCATCACCGAAGTGCTTAATCAAAGAAGAATAATAATAGGTCACTCCACCTTCATAGAATTTAATAGGATTATATTCTGCTAAAATAGCTTCAGCACGTTCCTCAGACAATCCCGTTGCACCTCCCGTTATTTCAAATACAGCTTGCAGCCCCGCAACATCTTTTATAGTGGCAGCCTTTGCACCGTCTTTCAACTTCAACGTTTCACCAGAAGCCAATCCTAACCCTGCATTATGCAAAGCCACAGTAAACGCTTGAATAATTTGTGCTTCTTTATAGATACTAGAAACATCATTGCAAATAAAGAAATTATCTCCCTTCTGACTTCCACTAGGTATAAAAGTAGCTTTCAGCAATACCCCCGTCAGCTGGTCATGCTGCATAACCTTGGCAGCCGTTGTATTCTCTGCACAATAAGCTACAGGTTCACTGCCTAGCTGAGTTCCATTATTCGCCGGATTTATCCATGGAATTGAAGCAGAGACATTAGTCCATATATTAAAGTTCTCAACCAAAGCTTCATCTGCAAGTACGGTATTGTAATTCGGATCAATGCCCCAATATGTACGATACGGTCCAACAACCTTCCCAACAAACCGGTTATAGCCACCATCCGTAGCACCAGTATTAAAATAACCAATCCATTCGTTCCAAGCCGCAGGGGTACCTGTACCAACCACATTACGCACCAGATAATTTTTTTTGTTGGTATTTTGTAAAACCCATCCTCCAAATTCTACTGTAGCTCCAGGATCAGTACCATCATCTCCTACCGTCAATATATTATTACTACTATTAATCTTCACATTAACCTTTGCAGCTACACGTTCCACATAAATAGGATTCGGAGTAGCACTCTCTGCTGAAGGTTCATCATCGTATACATCTAACTTCACCAAAGTAGTAATCTGAGGATCCCACCCAGCCGTTCCGCTTGTTACAGTAACTTTATCAGATATAGGCGCATTAGTCATCATAAAATTACCTCCATTGTCAGTAGAAGCAATTTTACTCAAATCCGTAACCGATGCATTGGCAAACAAGTCTGTTAATTTTCCTGTAAACTTAGCAAGAGTTCCAGCCACACCATACGTCAAGTCAGCTCCGGAAACTCCAAAATATCCGGAATTGTTAACAATGGCAAGCGCATATACATTTTGGTCTGTGCCCGGTTTTGGAACATCACTAATCATGTAATCCGACCGAGTCGTAACATTATCCGTTGCAGTACCGGGGGTTGAGAAATCCAAAGAATTCGTCAAATTCTTTGCCCATTTACATGTAGCAGAAGTTTCATCTGTTCCATAGAAAAGAGCCAAAATCAAATCGTTAACCTTATATTCTGCGGGCAAGCCACCGTCAAAATTGTCATTTGCCCTTGAAGAAGAGCCAGAAGTGGTTGGCAGATTAATTGCAATTTTTACATACCCGCTTCCAGATGAAGATGTATCACCATTCTCGTTTCCACTATTTCCCAAGTCATCATTGCAAGCACTAAACATCCCCGCCGCAACTAAAAAACTTAAAAAATTATACCATTTCATAGTCATAAAAATTAAATTCAACTCTATTCTTAATTATTTCAAAAAGTTCATGTTATGTTGAGCTTCAGGAAGCTTACCCTCTAAAGCTTTACCGATATGCAACCGGGCATTTTCATAGTCCTTGAGTAAAATGCAAGCCACTCCACGTGCATTTTCCACTTGAGGGGAATCAGACTTCACCTTATCCAGATATACAAGAGCTTCTTTTGCCCTTCCCTGTTCAAGCAGAGCGTTTGCCGCATTTATATTAGCGGTATCATCATGTGGATACATTCTTACGGCCACATCAAATACATAATTAAAATCATCTGATCCCGGCTCGTAAGTTTGTGCCACAGCAAACATTTCTTGAAGGCTAAGACGTTGAGGAGCCGTTCTTACTAATTTTTTTGCTTCTTCCAAATTAAAACTTTTTATCACATAATTAATACGATAATTAGTCCGTCTAAGCCCCGGATAACAGTTTTTCAATAACTCCTCATAAGAATCAGGAAATTTTATCTGCATCTGACGTTCTTTTACGTCCACATCAGAAGGTCCATTTTCTATATATGCTAAAATGGCCTCCTTATCTGAAAGATTCGACGACCGAAGATATTCTACTAACCCTTTCCAATTCTCAGGTTCATAACTTGACTTAATAAAAGAGTCAGTAAACCCATATTTATCAATAAGATAATTTCTCAAAGCATTCGTACGACCTTTGGCAAGCCGTTCGTTTAACTGATAGCTGCCTTCCGGTGAAGCATATCCGCACAATTCAATAGAAGTAATAGTAAAATCCTTGTCGTTTTTAACCGTATCAATAGAAGAAATGATACGCTTCAACTCCACTGGATTTTCTCTGTAACCAGGATCAATATTCGTACGGTTCAAACGAAAATCCAAATAAGCACAGCCGCTCAAGTCACGCGACTTAACGACCTCGGCTTCAGGAACTACATAAGCCAGATAAGGTTCAAAAGACACATCAGCCTCTGTCAAATTAGAAAGTGCTCCAGGAGACACCTTGCCACAACCACACAAATCTTCTACTATTTGCAAACGGGAATGATCCATCCATTCCACATAAGGCAAAGTCACTTTATAATGAACAACCTGTGTCTCCTTACTTTTTTTTACGACACTACAATATACTTCATCAGAATAAACCGCATCAGGATTACGCTGAAAATAAATGTGACGCGTACGCCCCATCACTTCAACCGGAGGCAAATAAGCACTACCGACTCCATCAGACTGAATATATCGTGGATGCAACAAAATGGAGTTCTGAGATTTTACTTGTATTTCAGAAATATCAATCGTCATACTAACCGTCACACTGTCACGCTGTCGTGTAATGGCAGACTCTGTCACCACAGCTCCGCTCTGCAAAGTTTGCTGAGCATACACATCGGCCACGCACAAAGTAACCGAACCCAATAGACCGAACAGTAATAAATTTCTTTTCATGATAGCATGTCTCCTCAAACTTTTAGAACGCATAAATAACACTTAAAGCCACTTTTGTAGGACCAATGTAATGATGAGGTTCGTCATCTTTCAATTTTTCCCCACAATGCACACATTCATATTTATCAGTACGAGTATAAATATACCCGAGACCTATTTCGGCCTCCAGACTCCAATGTTTGGACAGCAGCCACTGATAACCGTAGCCTATACCGCCTCCAACCATCCAGCCCTCATAACGATGATCTTTCAGCGAGCCAAAATCTGTGTCAAACAACTTGAAGTCGGCATCAATATTTCCAATATTGTAGATTCCTCCCACAAGATGAAAGCCTAAAAAGTGACCGTTAAAACGCTCACAGAACCAGTAACGTAACTCTGGCTGTGCCAGCCAATGTTTCCATTTCCTATTGTTGCTGAATGTCCATCCATTATAATTACCAGATAAATCGAACGTCCACTTTGGAGCCAGCCCGACTTCCACCCCTAAATTAACAGTAGCCGTCGCATCATAAAGCAGATTCGTTTTCACAGTCAATTTTTGAGCCGACAATGAAACACTGATAAGCAACATACAACATAGTAAGATTTGTTTCATGATTCACCCTATTTATCTCATTTATTATCTATTTCAACTAATACTATATAATTAGTTTATTATTATGCGCTCTATTATTACAAATTTAGCTTATAAAACTTACCCCGTCAACAATGAACGGTTATTTATTGTAAAAATATCAATAAAATATAAAATAACACTATTAAAAACTTGCTAGCACTACTCAAAAAAATAAAATATCTTACAATAACTCCGAAATATAAAATCCTACAATTTACTATCATACAGAAATATTTAATTTCAATACTAAGATCTGTATTAATAGAAATACAAAAAACTAAAAATACTGCTTTTATCCATACATCAATTTTACAAATTATGATAAGGACAATGAAAAACTTTCTTTTTACTCAAATTCAAACGAAAGAAATATAATTCTTTGACAAGAGCATTGGACAGCAACTATATCGGATATTTCTTAGTTATGACAATTCGCAGCAATATTCCGAATGCCAAACATAAGCAGAAAACCAAACAATACCATTTCTTTTTCGAACACATAAATGGCAATACCAGTCACGGCTCCATACGCTCCCAGCTGAGAATCTTGTGCCTCATCATGTTACCGTGAAACAATCTAATGCAAACGAAGTAATTCTGTGATTTCATAGGCATAAATACTATTATCGCATTTCAGCAGCAGTCTTTCCAGTATGTAACTGTCACCCGACTGCCCATAGAAAGCAACCGAACGATTCAAAATTGAGATTATACGCTATCTTTTCTTTGGTGATTCGATTACCAATACTTAACTATACACATTTTTTAGAACATGAAGTAAAAAATCAAAAAACAATGGAATAAAATGTAATAAGAAAAGCGACTTGTATGTTTCTCCACCATAAAACATAGGTTTCTCACCGCAAAAACGAACGTTTTCCCCATGAAAAACATACAGTTTCGCGCTGGAAACTTAGAAAAAATATTGACAATTTGCGAAAGAGAACAGAACATTTTAGCAAAGGTAAGTCATGCAAGTATGGCAGAATAGAAAAATATCCGTATCTTTAGCGCCCTAACCCCTTACTATTTTAACATGAAAAAAATCAGTACAATTTTATGGATGGCGGCAATATGGATGATGGGACTGATGCCGGTTCGTGCCGCTGCAGGAGCACAAGCCAGTGACCTGCAAGGTGAAAAAGGTGAAACTGTGATTTGCCGCGGAGTAGAAGCACATACCTCAGGACCAATGATTCAGGTGGGACAAGAAGCGCCCGATTTCCGTGCTGTCAATGCAAAGATGAAAGAAGTAAGTTTATCCGATTTCAAAGGAAAGAAAGTGATACTGAACATCTTTCCCAGTCTGGATACACCGACATGTGCCTTGTCGGTACGGCAGTTCAATGCCCGGGCCGCAGGACTGAAAAACACGGTCGTGTTATGCCTGTCCATGGATTTGCCCTTCGCACAATCACGCTTCTGTTCTACCGAAGGGCTGGACAATGTCATTCCGCTGTCCGTATTCCGCAGCCATGATTTTGCCACGCACTATGGTCTCCGGCTGGCCGACGGACCTCTGGAAGGTTTAATGGCCCGTGCAGTCATCGTGGTAGATGAGAATGGAAAGGTAAACTATACCCAGCTGGTAGAAAACATTTCTCACGAACCGGACTACGAAGCGGCTTTAAAAGCTGCGCAATAAGCAGAAAGTGAAGGGATGCTCATTCCCTTCCTTTTGCATTAAACCGGAACCCGAACCCCAGCATCAGGTTGTTGGGGTCTTTAAAGTCATGCAACTGATATCCCACATGCAGGAAAAGATTCTTGGTGATATCGGTTTTCAAAGCCAGTATCTGATAGAATGAATCGGTGTCAGCTCCTTTGCAAATGACATTCCGACCGATACCCAGATTGATAGAGAATATCGGCATCACAACCTCTGCCCGCACGGAAAGCCCTACGGCAAACTGTTCGCGGAAAGGAGGACGATAGAACTTGATGGTCTCTGTATCGGGTTGCCCCACACTATTGGCTATGTAATTGGAAATATTGGCACTTTCATCGTACTGTGCATCGACCGACACACCGGCTCTGAAGTAACGGCTGAAGTTATACATTGGCGTAAAATTCAGTCCGAGGATACCAAACGAACCAGGCACCAGCACAGGGTCTCCGCCTTCCGGAAACACCCCTTTCTTTCGGGTGGCTCCGTACACGATAAGGTCATAGCTGACGTAGGGTTTGAAAGGCGGACGCCGAACAAGGCCGGAAGAGGCATCTGCCAGCGCAGCACGCGATCCTCCTCCGAAATAACGTGTAAGGCCGATAGTGGCTCCCAGCGTGTTCACTCCCGAATTGGGATAACCGGTATTCCCGTTTGAAAAGTGCGTTGCACCGATTCCTGCCCGTAAGTTCGTCTGCGCATCCAGCTGCCAGTTCAACAGGAAACTCAGGTGAATGTACGCATTCATTTTGGAACCTACTACTCTGTTGTAGGGATTCGACTCCGCATCATACTTTTTCCATCCGAAGGAGGCTCCGAAGTTCCATTCATAATCCAGTGACAACCGGGGAGTAAGACTGGCTATGCGCGAGGTCTGAAAGGCATATACAGACCAGGGATTCCCCAATTCGGAAGAATGGAAAAACGTGTTATACCCCACCCCGATTCCTTGTACGGCATGAGGATACATTCGGCCGAAATAAGAGTCTGGCGCAAACTTGAACCCATACTTCAAATGAACCGACAGATTTTTCCGGATGGGAGCAAACGTGGCATTGTTTCCGGCAAAAAACTCATGCGTAGGGAAAATATAAGCCGGCTTGATATCAATGCCTGCCATGTGAATCATTTTTCGGGAAAGGCTGTCCTTACCATCGGCATAGAGAGAAAGTGCACGGAAAAATACAAGCGCACACATGCACAGTCTGACTGCAAGTCTATTTATCTTCATCAGTAATTGCAATAGGAATGATTAAATAATTAAACGGTTTCTTGCTGGAAAGCGTACCGGAAATTACCAGCTTCTTTCCGGTCAGCGAGTTGGAAAGATAGGCCTTATAAGGTACGTTATACTGCTCTATTCCATTATACTCTTCCAGACGTACGTGCTTGCCTGCCTCTACCGTTTTCGATACCTTCAACTCCTTGTCGAGCCCCGCATCCAGCCGTTGTTCATGATGACGGAAAGAGACCTTCGTGCCATACAATCCCGGTGTGCCGTTCACTATATCCGGAATCTCCACCTGGGAAGCAGCATCGCCCAGCAACTTCCGTAAATCGTTTTCATCTCCTCCCCAGCCGCCATACTGCATGTAAAACTCCACGATACGGGCTGAATTTTTATAAGGATAAAAATACAATGTGGCGGGGCTACTGGCATTCAGGGTATTCACTTCCACCTGTTCTACGGGTTCCAGCATGTAATCGAAGGAAGAAAACTGACTCCAGTCGTATGCCACACTGTCTATCTGATATTTACGGGTAGGAGAAAAAGACACGCGAATCACCTTCTCTTCATAACGGTTGCCCACCCTGACAAATGTTTCAAACGGCTGGTCATAGAGATTCTCGCCGGAAATAAAATGTAATTCATTACCGTTTCTTTTTTCTATACGAAAATCCAGAAACGTATTCTTACAATACACAATGCCGGTTTCTCCTTCCTCAAAAGGAAGATATTTGGAGTTTTTTCCTTCCAGATCTGTGGCAGACACATCCACCCCTTCTCTCATATTCTCTATACCCAGAATGTCCCAGTTGTCTGCTTCAAAGCAAACAGTTACTTCTTTTTCTGTTTCGGATAAGGACACAGAAGGTTCTGACGACAGGAATCTGTCAACAAAAATATCGCTGTTGCATCCGGAGAGAAGCCACGCGACAGCAAGAATACCGCATTGCAGCATACGGAATGTGCTTTTCATCATCACATGTATTTACTTGTTCATAGGTTCGTTGACTAGCAAGCAGACGGGGAGCATTTATCCACCCTCAGCAAGCATTTTCAGGGCATAAAGTTAGAGAGTTTTTCAATATGACAAACATATTTCCGCAAAAAAGCCTGTCACTAACGCACTTTTTAGCAACATAAAGAAGTTAGCCAACAAGCATTATAATGTCAATGATTTTACGTACATTTGTCTGACATTCTATTAAACTCGCATACGTATGAAATATTTTGAAGTGACCTTTACCGCACAGCCGTGCAATGAAACTATCACAGATGTATTATCGGGACTGACAGCCGACATCGGTTTTGAAAGTTTCGTGGAATGTGAAAACGGCATGAAGGCCTACATCCAGCAGAGCCAGTTTAACGAAGCTGCACTCCAGCAAGTGGTAGAAGATTTTCCGATACCCGGCGCAAGCATCAGTTATTCCATCACGGAGCCGGAAGACAAGAACTGGAACGAGGAATGGGAGAAGAATTTCTTCCAGCCCATCGTCATCGACAACCGCTGCGTGATTCACAGTACCTTCCACAAGGATTACCCGAAGGCCGAATACGACATCGTCATCAATCCGCAGATGGCTTTCGGTACCGGACACCATGAAACCACCAGCTCTATCTTAGGAGAACTGCTGGAAGCTGACCTGAAAGGCAAATCGGTGCTCGACATGGGATGCGGCACATCCATCCTTGCTATCCTGGCCAGCATGAGAGGAGCCGGAAAGGTGACTGCCATCGACATTGACGACTGGTGTGTGAACAACTCGCGCGACAACATTGCCCTGAACGGCATTTCCAATATCACCGTAGAACTGGGAGATGCTTCCCTGCTGAACGGACGGGAACCTTTTGATGTAGTGATAGCCAATATCAACCGCAACATTCTGCTGCAGGACATGCCGGCTTATGCGGCTTGCATGAAGAAAGGTTCGGAACTGTACATCAGCGGATTCTATACGGAAGACATTCCGGTGCTGCGCGAAAAAGCAGAGAGTCTGGGCATGGAATACGTGCATCACCGCGAAAAGCACAACTGGGCTGCCGTGAAATTTATCATGAAATAAGCAAGCTGTCTAAATAACAGCAAAGGCTGTCAGCGCTTCAATGCCTTGACAGCCTTTTTCATGTCTTCACTCACACGGTAAGACTCACCGATTTTCTGAATAGTCTTACGGAAAGTAAAATCGTCCAGATGGCAATGGCGCAGAAAAGCCATGGTCTGTTCCGGGAACTTGACAAAACAGAATGAAAGTGCCCAGGCCACAGCCATGCGCACATAATATCCCTCATGACGAATCCCGTCGAGCAGAGAAAGGTACTCATCCAGGTGAGCTTCATCCAGGAAATAACTCATTCCCATCACTACGCCGAAACGTACCTCATACTCACCCGATGCCTTCATCCATTCTTTCAGGTATTCCCAAAGCCGCGCCTCGTTACGGCGGATAAAAGCTTTTCCTCCTCCAAACTTAAACGTATCGCACACCGACCAGCTGTTGATAATCCACACAAAACGTGTCACACGGTGAAGATAGACTTCCACATCCTCGTCGGGGCGGATGCATCCCAACACCATGCCTTGCAACATGCGTTCTTCCATATAAAACCCGTCGGCTGTGTCAAAGTAGCGCTCCCAGTCTGCCTTGGCAATCCTTGCAGCCAGTTTCCGCAACGCCGGCAAACGAATGCCCAACACATGTTCCACCCCCGGGTGAAGTCCCTCGGTAAACTTGCGGTTCCCATCTTCCGCCAGTATCAGCAGATGTTCTTTGACGGTCAGACCGTCCAGTCGAAACTCTTCCATACCTTATTATATAGCAAGATTTAAAATGTGGAACAAAGATAGGAAAAATTGAAAAATTTCCATCCATTTGTTTGGCGTTTTCATATTAATAGTTACCTTTGCGAGTGAAACAATAAAAAAACAAGAAAAATAACATTATGAATCTTTCTACGGTAAATACATTCTTCTGGTGGCGCCGCTTACAACTCCAAAGGTCGTAAGGGAACTCAGTCGCATGTATATACCTCAATAGTAATAATATCACAGAAGGGCTGTCGTAACTTTACGACGGCCCTTTTTGTTTTTTCACCCTAATGCAAACAAATACACTCATGAAAACTTATCAAGTAAACCAGGAAGGATTTTATGGAGATTTTGGTGGAGCCTACATACCGGAAATTCTCCATCGCTGTGTGGAAGAATTACGCAATGCCTACCGTAAGGTGCTGGCAGATGAAGGATTCCAGAAAGAATATGATGCGTTACTCAAGGACTACGTAGGACGTCCTTCACCGCTTTACCTTGCTCAACGCTTGTCAGAAAAATACGGATGCAAAATTTACCTGAAACGGGAGGATCTGAACCATACGGGAGCGCACAAAATCAACAATGCCATCGGCCAGGTGCTTCTGGCCCGGAGAATGGGCAAGAAACGCATCATCGCCGAAACAGGAGCCGGACAGCACGGAGTGGCCACGGCTACGGTTTGCGCCCTGATGGGAATGGAATGTGTGGTCTACATGGGAAAGACCGATGTGGAACGGCAGCGGGTAAACGTGGAACGCATGCAGATGCTGGGGGCCAGAGTGGAAGCCGTGACTTCGGGCAACATGACCCTGAAGGATGCTACCAACGAAGCCATACGCGACTGGTGCTGTCATCCGGCGGACACATACTATGTGATTGGTTCCACGGTGGGGCCTCATCCTTACCCCGACATGGTAGCCCGCTTGCAGTCGGTCATCAGCGAGGAAATCAAAAAGCAGCTGATGGAACACGAAGGACGTGACTATCCGGACTACCTGATGGCCTGCGTGGGAGGAGGAAGCAATGCTGCCGGAACCATCTATCACTACCTGGACGATGAACGGGTGAAAATTATCTTAGCGGAAGCAGGAGGAAAGGGAGTGGAAACGGGATTGTCGGCTGCTACCATCCAGCTGGGCCGGCTGGGCATCATTCATGGTTCCAAAACCCTGGTCATGCAGGACGAGGACGGACAGATCCTGGAACCGTATTCCGTTTCGGCCGGACTGGATTACCCCGGCATCGGTCCCATGCATGCCAACTTAGCCGCACAGAAAAGAGCCACCGTGCTGGCAGTCAATGACGATGAAGCCCTGCGGGCTGCCTTCGAACTGACACGACTGGAAGGCATCATTCCGGCACTGGAGTCGGCCCATGCCTTAGGGGCTCTGGAGAAAGTGAAGTTCCAGCCCTCGGACATCGTGGTGCTGACCGTATCGGGAAGAGGCGACAAAGACATTGACACTTATCTGAAATACAAAAACAACCCTGAAATTTTTTAAACGAGAAAAGCCATGAAAAAATTTGCTTATACCACCCACTACAAAACGCTGCCCGGCGACTTGCATACGCCTGTGAGCACGTACCTGAAGGTGCGCGACCTGTTTCCGCAAAGTATTCTGCTGGAAAGTTCCGATTACCACGGAGTGGAAAACAACCGCTCTTTTATCGGACTGAACCCCATTGCCAGTTTCTCCGTAAACCACGGAATCGTGACCACGGTCTTTCCGGACAAAAGCCGTGAAGAACGTCCGCTCACTCCCGAGTTCCAGGTGGAAGATGCTTTCCAGTATTTCCTGAGACAGTTTCAGGTGGAAGGAGAATATGCCCGCTACGGAGGAGTGTACGGCTACACCACGTTCAATGCCGTCCGCTATTTCGAACAGATTCCGGTGAAAGACAGCAGCGATCCGAAAAACGATGCACCGGAGATTCTCTACATTCTCTACAAGTACCTGATTGTGTTCAACGACTTCCAGAGCGAGATGGTGCTGGTGGAGCTGCAGGGCAACGACGAGCCGAGTCACATTGACGAAGTGGAGAAAGCGGTACTGAACCGCAACTACACCACCTACGCCTTTCGGGCGACGGGCGACACCACCAGTACGCTGACCGACGAGGAGCACAAGGCCAATATCCGCAAGGGCATTGCCCACTGCAAAAGAGGCGACGTGTTTCAGATTGTGCTTTCCCGACGTTTCATCCAGCGATATGAAGGCGATGATTTCACCCTCTACCGGGCATTGAGAAGCATCAATCCTTCGCCTTACCTGTTCTATTTTGATTTCGGCGGTTTCCGGATTTTCGGTTCCTCTCCCGAAACGCATTGCAAGATTGAAGCGGGAAAGGCCACCATCGACCCCATTGCCGGCACTACCCGCAGAAGTGGAGACAAAAAGACGGATGCCGCACTGACCAAAGCCCTGCTGGCCGACCCGAAGGAGAATGCCGAACACGTGATGCTGGTAGATCTGGCACGGAATGACTTGAGCCGGAATTGCCACGACACGCACGTGGAGTTCTACAAACAGCCGCAATACTACAGCCATGTGATTCACCTGGTGAGCAGGGTAAGCGGCACACTGGACAAGGAAGCCGACCCGATTAAAACGTTCATCGATACCTTTCCGGCCGGCACACTCAGTGGGGCTCCCAAAGTAAAGGCCATGCAGCTCATCAGTGAAATAGAACCGCACAACCGGGGGGCTTACGGAGGTTGCATCGGCTTCATCGGACTGAACGGCGATTTGAACCAGGCCATCACCATCCGTACCTTCGTAAGCCGTAACAACGAGCTTTGGTTCCAAGCCGGAGGGGGCATCGTAGCCAAAAGTGACGAGAACAATGAACTGCAAGAAGTAAACAACAAGTTGGGAGCATTGAAAAAAGCCATTCTCCTGGCCGAAAAAATATAACACACCATGAAAATTGTCATCATCGATAACTACGACTCATTTGTGTACAACCTGAGTCATGCGATAAAAGAATTAGGAGCAGAAGTCACCGTGAAACGTAACGACCAGTTCCGGCTGGAGGAGCTGGAGGAATTCGACAAGATTCTGCTGTCGCCCGGTCCCGGCGTTCCGGAAGAAGCCGGCCTGTTGCTGGATGTCATCCGTACGTATGCCGAAAAGAAACCGATATTGGGAGTCTGTCTGGGCGAACAGGCCATCGGCGAAGTGTACGGAGGAAAACTGACCAACCTGGATGAAGTGTTCCACGGCATACAAAGTCCCGTCAGCCTGACTGCGACAGACTATCTGTTCGAAGGACTTCCCTCCACCGTACAGGTAGGAAGGTATCATTCCTGGGTAGTCGATCGGAAAGATTTCCCGGAGTGTCTGGAGGTAACCGCCGTAAGTGAAGAAGGATACATCATGGCACTCCGTCACCGCACACTCGATGTGCGAGGCGTACAGTTTCATCCGGAATCTGTTCTCACCCCCGAAGGGAAACAGATACTGGGCAACTGGATACACCATCAATAAAGAAAACCCTATTTTCTCACTCATAAAATTTGGATACACAATATGAAACAAATACTGAAACGGATATTCCACCACGAAGAGCTGACACGCGAAGAAGCCTGCACGCTGATGCAGAGAATGACCGGTGGTGAGATGAATGAAGCACAGACAGCCGCCCTGCTTGCCGCCTTCCAGATGCGCGGAGTCAAGGTGGACGAACTGGTCGGCTTCCGCGATGCCCTGCTTCAGGCTTGCGTGCCCATCGACTTGCATGAATTTCATCCCATTGACATCGTGGGTACCGGAGGAGACGGGAAAAACACCTTCAACATCTCCACATGTGCCTGCTTTGTCGTGGCCGGAGCCGGTTACCGGGTAGCCAAACACGGAAACTACGGAGCCACTTCAGTAAGCGGGGCCAGCAACGTGATGGAACGCTACGGCGTAAAATTCACAAACGACGCGGACAAACTGAAACGCTCCATCGAACAATGCGGCATGGCTTACCTGCACGCCCCCCTCTTCCATCCGGCCCTGAAAACCGTGGCTCCCGTGCGGAAGGCATTAGGCGTACGCACTTTATTTAATTTATTAGGTCCGCTGGTCAATCCCTGCCATCCGGCCTGCCAGTTGTTAGGAGTAGCCGACCTCCCGCAGATGCGGCTTTACACCAACACGCTCCAGCAGCTCGGCATCCAGTTTGCCGTGGTCAACAACCTGGACGGATACGATGAAATCTCGCTGACCGACGAATTCAAGGTGATGACCAACCGTTACGAAACCATCTATCGTCCCTCGGAATTAGGTTTTTCCATGGCACGCCAGGAAGAACTTTACGGAGGAAACACCCCGGAAGAGGCGGCCGCCATTTTCGACCGGGTGCTGCATAATGAGGGCAGCAAGGCACAGACCGACTGCGTGCTGATTAATGCCTCATTTGCCATCCAGGCACTGGAGCCTCAAAAGAAAATAGAAGAATGCGTGGCACTGGCCAAAGAATCGCTCGAAAGCGGAAAAGCCCTGGCCACTCTACGCAAGTTCCTTACCCTCAACCAATAAACGAACGATGACTACTGATATCTTACATACCATTGTGGCTCATAAGCGCACAGAAATTGCCCTTCAGGAAGAAGCTGTATCTCAAGACTTCCTCATCCAGCAGTTGGGCACTCCCCGTCCGTCAAAAAGCCTGAAGCAGGCACTGGCTGCATCGCCCTCGGGCATCATTGCGGAATTCAAACGACGCTCCCCGTCGAAAGGAGATATTGCTCCACAGGCAGACCCGACCGTTATCGTCCCCGGCTATGAGCGTGCTGGTGCTTCCGGCATCTCCGTACTGACCGACCCGAAATTCTTTGGCGGCAACCTGAAAGATTTGCAAGCCGCCCGCCCGCTGACACACCTTCCGGTGCTACGAAAAGATTTTATCGTCAGTCCCTACCAGCTATATCAAGCCAAGCTAGCCGGTGCGGATGTGGTGCTTCTGATTGCGGCCGCCCTGACCGTGGACGAATGTAAAGCTCTGGGGAAATTGGCCCATCAGTTAGAGATGGAAGTCCTGCTGGAGATACACACGGAAAAGGAACTCGACTACCTGCACGAGCATGTAGACCTGATTGGGGTCAATAACCGGAACTTAGGCACATTTCATACGGATGTGGAGAATTCGTTCCGCCTGGCCCGGAAGTTGCCGAAAGAACTGCTGTGGGTATCCGAAAGCGGCATCTCGCAACCCGACACGTTCAGACAACTGCGTGAAGCCGGATTCAGGGGGTTCCTGATGGGAGAAACTTTCATGAAAACGCCTTCACCGGAAAAGGCTTTGTCGGACTTTCTTCAAGCTCTTGCCTTATGATTGTCAAAGTGTGCGGCATGAGGGAGGCGGAGAACATCCGTCAGGTGGAGCAAACAGGGGCCGACTGGATGGGATTCATCGACTATGAAGGTTCTCCCCGCTATGTACCGGGCGTACCGGAATACCTGCCGGAGACGGTACAGAAAGTGGGAGTGTTTGTCAATGCTTCCCTTCCGCGAATCCGGGAAAGAGTGACGGCATGGCAACTGGATTTCGTTCAGCTTCACGGAAAGGAATCGCCGGAGTTTTGCCAGGAAGTGCAACAGACTGGCCTACGTGTCATCAAGGCCTTCTCCCTGCGTACGCCTGATGACCTGCTGGCAACGGAAAGCTATGCCGCCTGCTGCGACTATTTTCTGTTCGACACTCCCTGCAACAGATACGGAGGCTCCGGCAAAAGTTTCGACTGGGAAATGCTGACGCACTACCACGGCGAGACGCCTTTCCTGCTAAGCGGAGGGCTGAAGCCTGAAAGCCTGGATGCGTTACTGAAATTCAGCCATCCCCGCTGGGCTGGCATCGACCTGAACAGCGGCTTTGAACAGGCTCCCGGCCTGAAAGATGTGGCTGCCCTCTCTGACTTTATTTACTCTTTCAAACAAAACAAGTACAACCTCTAAAAACTTAGTGATATGAATCGCATTGACCAATTATTCCAGACACATAAAGACCACGTGCTTTCCATTTATTTCTGTGCAGGTACCCCAACCTTGGAAGGTACTGCCGAAGTCATCCGCACTTTAGAGCGGAAAGGGGTACAGATGATTGAAATCGGTATTCCATTTAGCGACCCGATGGCCGACGGTCCTGTCATTCAGCATGCAGCCACACAAGCCCTGCGCAACGGCATGACGCTCCGCAAGCTCTTCGGCCAGCTGGAACAAATCCGTACCGATGTCCGCATTCCGCTGGTGCTGATGGGCTATCTGAACCCCATCATGCAGTATGGTTTCGAGAATTTCTGCCAACAATGTCAGGCATGCGGAATCGACGGCGTCATTATTCCCGACCTTCCTTATAAAGACTACTTAGAAAGCTATCGGCCCATTGCACAACAATACGGCATCCACGTGATTATGCTCATCACGCCGGAAACCAGCGAAGAACGCATCCGGCAAATCGATGCGCATACCGACGGATTCATCTATATGGTATCTTCTGCGGCCGTGACGGGAGCACAAAAGGAATTCAATGCACAGAAGCAGGCTTACTTCCAGCGTATCAAGCAAATGCAGTTGCGAAACCCACGGATGATCGGGTTCGGAATCTCCAACAAATCCACTTACGAATCGGCAGCGGCATATGCCTCCGGATGCATCATCGGGAGTAAGTTCGTGACCTTGCTCGAGGAGGAAAAGGATGCCGGAAAGGCCATCGACAAACTGTTGGAAATGCTAAAAAACGAAGGATAATTAATCATTCTGCTATTTTTAGCGGCTTATTCTTTCAGTCAAAGCATATTTTTGCTATCTTTGTGCCAAACTAAACGAAGCATCAAATGATAAAACCAGATTATCCTTCCGTATTACTCATCTACACTGGAGGTACAATCGGTATGATTGAAAATCCGGAAACCGGTGCCTTGGAGGCATTTAACTTCGACCAACTTCAGGAGAACGTACCGGAACTGAAACGGTTCAACTACCGCATTTCCTCTTACCAGTTTAACCCTCCTATCGACTCCTCGGACATGGAGCCGGCCTTGTGGGCCAAACTGGTCAAAATCATCCAATATAACTACGATAACTTCGACGGGTTCGTAATTCTGCACGGCACGGACACCATGGCTTATACCGCTTCCGCACTGAGTTTCATGCTGGAGAACCTGAGCAAACCGGTCATCCTTACCGGAAGCCAGCTGCCCATCGGTGTGCTACGTACAGACGGAAAGGAAAATCTGATTACTTCTATCGAAATAGCCGCTGCAAAACATCCGGACGGAACTGCCGTAGTACCGGAAGTCTGCATTTTCTTTGAGAACCACTTGTTGCGTGGAAACCGTACGACAAAGATTAATGCAGAAAACTTCAACGCGTTCCGTTCCTACAATTATCCGGCACTGGCCACGGCCGGTATCCACATCAAGTACGAATACGACCGTATCCGGAAGGTGGATCCCAACCTGCCCATGCATGCACACTATGTCTTCGACACGAATGTGATTATCCTGACACTTTTCCCGGGTATTCAGGAAAACATCGTGCGCACGGTACTCAACACACCCGGTCTGAAAGCAGTAGTGCTCAAGACGTACGGCTCCGGAAATGCGCCCCAGAAGCCATGGTTCATTCACTTGCTGGCAGAAGCTACGGCAAAGGGAATCGTCATCGTCAACATTTCACAATGCCAGACGGGTATGGTAGAAATGGCACGTTACGAAACCGGTCTGCACCTGCTCGATGCGGGCGTCATCAGCGGATATGATGCCACCGTGGAAAGCGTGCTCACCAAGCTGATGTTCCTGCTCGGCCACGGGCTTACTCCCAAAGAAATACGCTGCGAAATGAACCGTTCCATAGCCGGAGAGTTTACCAAGCCCGTGTTGTAACCTAAATGTAACATCTATTTCATAAGGACGAAACAAGAAAGGGTCATCTTTGTAACGAAAACTAAATCACATTGAATTTTGTATTAATTAATAGAAAATACGCATGAACGATTACCGGATTTTAGTTGTAGACGATGAAGAAGACTTGTGCGAGATTCTAAAGTTCAATCTCGAAATGGAAGGATACATGGTAGATACTGCCAATTCCGCCGAAGAAGCCTTGAAACTTGAATTGCCACGTTACAACCTGATACTGCTGGACGTGATGATGGGAGAAATTTCTGGATTCAAAATGGCCAGCATGATGAAAAAGAACAAGGATACACAGAACATTCCTATCATTTTCATCACCGCAAAGGATACGGAAAATGATACGCTGACCGGATTCAACCTGGGAGCGGACGACTATATTTCAAAGCCTTTCTCTCTGCGTGAAGTCATCATGAGGGTAAAGGCGGTGTTACGACGCACAGCCGGCGTACAGACTCAGGTGCCCGAACAGCTGATTTATAAAGGACTGTCGGTCAACATTCCGAAGAAAAAAGTATCCATCAACAACGAGGAAATTTCATTAACGAAAAAAGAATTTGAAATACTTCTGCTCCTGTTGCAGAACCAGGGACGCGTATTCTCCCGCGAAGACATTCTGGCGAAAGTATGGCACGATGAAGTGTACGTGCTCGACCGTACGATTGATGTGAATATCACCCGCCTTCGCAAGAAAATCGGTGAATACGGTGCTTGTATCGTAACCCGTCTCGGTTATGGATACTGTTTCGAATGTGAATAAATTACGGTGGCACAATCATGACAAAATTTTCTTATCGCATCCTCCCTTTCAGTCAGAGGCTGTTTCTTTCTGTCATATTCCTTTTTCTGGGATATGCAGTATGCTTCATGCTGTTTCAATACAAACGCGAAAAGGCTTACAAAATAGAATTACTGAATACGCAGCTGCAAAACTATAACAACCAGCTGTGCGACTTTCTGGCCGATCATCATGGGGTCAACTCTGACTCCATGCAGAGTTATGTGACGACTCACATGATGCCGAACCTGCGGGTGACGCTTATTGAGCCGTCGGGGAAAGTCGTGTACGACAATACAAATGCCAACTGGAAAAGCTTTGCCAACCACTCTTCCCGCAAGGAAGTGCAAGACGCACTCATGTACGGAAGCGGCTATTCCATCAGCCGCCCGTCGGAAAGCATTCAGGGAGAGGAATATTTTTATTCCGCACGCTATTATCCTCCCTACCGCATCATCATACGGTCTGCTCTTCCCTACAACCTGAGTCTGGCAGAACACTTGCAAGCTGACTCCGGCTACTTATGGTTTGCGCTGATTATCTGTCTGGTACTGATTTTCATCTTCTACCGTTTTACTAGGAAGCTGGGCAAGTCCATCACCAAACTGCAACAGTTTGCCATGAAGGCCGACCGGAACGAACCGATTGACATGGACATCCTGCAAACTTTCCCAAAGAACGAACTGGGAGAGATATCACAACACATCATTAAGATATACAAACGCCTGCACCGGGCGAAAGAAGCTCTCTACATTGAGCGCGAGAAACTGATTTCGCACCTTCAGACCTCACACGAAGGACTAGGTGTCTTTACCAAAGAACGGCAGGAAATCCTGGTCAACAACCTGTTTACGCAATACATCAACAACATATCCGACCGCAACCTGCGTTCTACCAATGAAATTTTCGACATTCCGGAACTGCAACCCATCATTGAGTTCTTAAACCGGAACGAGGGTAATTTCAGTAAAGAGGAAAAGCGGTATGCCATGCACCTCAACAAGAACGCTCGCTCGTTTACCGTGGAATGCATCATCTTTCAAGATATGTCGTTCGAAATATCCATCAACGATATTACCCAGGAAGAAGAACAGGCCCGCCTGAAACGTCAGCTGACACAGAACATCGCCCACGAGCTGAAAACACCCGTCAGCAGTATTCAGGGATACCTGGAAACCATTATCAGCAACCCGAACATTCCGCAAGAAAATGTCCGTGTCTTCCTGGAAAGAAGCTATGCCCAGAGCAACCGCCTGACCTTCCTGCTACGCGACATCTCTGTGCTGACCCGAATGGACGAGGCACCGGAACTGGTAGAAAAGGAACAGGTAAACCTGAGCAAGATTGTAGAAAACATTTTGAACGAGGTTGCACTCGGTTTGGAAGAAAAGCATATCACTGTGGTGAACAAGCTCCCGTCGGAAGTCATACTGACAGGAAGCAGCTCGCTGCTCTACTCTATCTTCCGCAACCTGACCGACAATGCCATAGCCTATGCGGGTAATGACATACAAATCACCATCAACTGCTTCCGCGAGGATGAAAAATTCTACTATTTCAGTTTCTCTGATACTGGCGTGGGAGTACCCGAAGAGCACCTGAACCGCCTGTTCGAACGCTTCTATCGGGTAGACAAGGGACGTTCACGGAAATTAGGAGGTACAGGTTTGGGACTGGCCATCGTGAAGAACGCCGTGTTGTTCCATGGCGGAACCATCTTCGCCAAGAACATGCCGAAGGGAGGACTGGAGTTTGTCTTCACCTTGAAAAAGGATATACAAGGATAAAACAATTCCAGGCAAGACATTCTGTAATTAAAACTGCTACAATTTCCCCTGGTTCCAGTACTTCCGTGGAAGTACTGGAGTACTCCCCTGAAAGTACTGCAGTACTCCTTTGACAGTACTGGAGTACTTCCTTGGCAGTACTGAAAAAAGCCCTTTCTTGGTTTAACCAGACTATTTTTCAATTAATAAACTGAGGTTGCAAAGACTTTAAAGAGACTCTCTTATTTTATCTGCCATTAAAAAGAATATAAATGAGGGGTTAAAATTACAGCCAGATTTCAATTTACACTATTTTCGATTACCTTTGTAACATTGAAAACAATCAAAATAGTATAATTATCAAAAGGTATGGAAGTGTGAATCGCTTCTTTTTTAGTATCTTTGAAGTATTGGGAACAACCTGAAAGACAGCACGTACGACTGGATAGGGTTGTGAATTGCTTCCTTTTTAGTATCTTTGAAGTATTGGGAACAACAGCTTTTCTGCGGAGCCACCATGATGGTAGTTGTGAATTGCTTCCTTTTTAGTATCTTTGAAGTATTGGGAACAACTCGTATATCAGCGTAAGTCCGGAGTTTACGTTGTGAATTGCTTCCTTTTTAGTATCTTTGAAGTATTGGGAACAACAAAATATTTCGTTTTTCCTGCTGCTCACGGTTGTGAATTGCTTCCTTTTTAGTATCTTTGAAGTATTGGGAACAACAGAATCCGTACTATGAATTGTAAATCAATAGTTTATACAGAGATTCAGAAATCCTAAATGAGGTTGTTTTCAATAGAAAATCCCGCCATACAAGCGGGATTTTTCTTTCATAATAAAATCACAA
>OGMH01000304.1_pt1 | contig 34662 bp, 30 predicted proteins | sample 1573191 | NCBI WGS metagenome assembly OGMH01 (sample SAMEA2581978, study PRJEB24529) | metagenome | biome: Human gut stool | place: China | collected 2011 | reverse complement strand
CGGTGCGAATATTCTTGATCCATTTTCAGCCGGCATTATAATCACATTTTTATGATATTTCAAAGCATTAATACTCTGTTTCATAACATTTTTTAATGCGCTAAAACCACCATGAGTATCTATACAAGAAACTTCTTTTTTTCCTAATTCTTTAACAATTTCCTTTGTAACAATTTTGGTTTTCACTGTTTGTCCATTAAGTAGAGTTTCACCATGTCCAAAATGTCCAATAATACAAACTCTCTTCATTGTTTTCTTACATACCTTTTCTTCTTATACAATCCAAACACTAAATTTCTTCCTGTATTAAACAGACTTGAAAGTATTCCCATATCTTCAGCCTCATGATAAAGCTTATAATGCCACCCTATCATTGTCTTAATACTATGTGTACTTACGCTCCCAACACGACCTTTTCTATACTGGCCCAATGTTTCATCCAACAAATAACAGTTGGCTTTACGGCACACCTTCAACCACATTGCATAATCATTATTCTTTTTAATGTCTTCTATTTGAATAAGCCCTATTTTATTTGCATCAAACATAACTGTAAGACATCCTGGCCAACAATAATTAAACATTCCTGTTTTTGTAATTTTTTTAGGACCAGTAATACTTACACCTGTTTTATTTCCATTAACATCAATCTCTTCGTAATTTGTGTAAGAAAAAGCATATCCGTTAGTCTCCATAAAATGAATCTGTTTTTCCAATTTTTCTGGCATCCAAAGGTCATCAGAATCAAGATAAGCAATCCATTGACCTCTGGCTTCACGTAATGCTTTATTACGGCTTACCGCAGCACCAGAATTTTTATCATTCTTAAAATACCTAATTCGAGAATCCTTGAAATTTTCTAATACTTCATCCGTATTATCTGTCGAACAATCATCCACAATAATCAATTCCCAATTTGTATATGTCTGATTTAAGACAGATTGAATAGTTTCTTCTATAAATGAGGCAGTATTATAAGATGGCATAATAATAGAAACTAAACCCGCTTCTCTTTCAATGCCATCTGATCCACTCAAAATCATCGTTGCCTGAAGTTGTTTCTTATTATAATTTTCCTTATCTACTTTTTCTGTTCTCAAAAGATAATCTCCAAAATCCTCCGCTGTAGCCATATCATCCTGCGTAATTCCTTCTTGCTTGATAAAAGCTTTCTTCACTGTTGATAAAATAATTTTCAAATCTTCAAGAAAACTTACCTTTTCAATATACTTTAAATCCCAATTAATCTTATCTTCCCATGATATTGCATTACGCCCATTTACTTGAGCCAATCCACTAAGCCCTGGCTTCGCAGTATGTCTCATTCTTTGTTCAGCTGTCATAAATACCATATCTCTTACAAGCTGCGGACGCGGACCGCAAACTGAAAGTGTCCCATTCAAAATATTAAAAGCCTCCGGAAGTTCATCAAGACTTGTGCTTCTAAGCCACTTGCCAAATGAAGTTAATCGCACTTCGTCTGGCAAAAGGTCTCCATTTTCGTCTCTTTCATCTGTCATGGTACGAAATTTATACATTTTAAAAATAGTTTCTTTGCCATCTTCTCCAATCAAACCTGGACGATCCTGAGTAAACAATACCGGACTTCCCAGTTTGAATCTAACAAGAATTGCAACACCTATATATAATGGGCTAAAACATATAATCGCTGCTGATGCACAAACAATATCTATTACTCTTTTAACGTATTTCTCATAAAATCCCATTTTACGTGTCGGAATTGCTTCTATGTTTTCAGCTTTATAAGTGGTTTTTTTCGCTTTTTTCTTCATAATCCAAGTTGCTACCGAAGTTCCACCAACAATAGATGATGCTATAATTCCAACTATTTTTTTCTTTGACACTATAATCTCTCCCACAATATATTTCTATTCAAAACAAGCTCTAATCACTTCAATAATTCTATCCTGCTGCTCTTCAGTCATTTTATTATCACTTGGCAGGCATAATCCTCTTGCAAAAATATCCATTCCTACATCAGCTACTCCACCTGCAATATAAGCATTTGATCTTGCACGTCCATTACCATCTCTGACAATAAACGGATTTAAACGATAAATCGGCTGCATATGCATTGGCTTCCAAATCGGTCTGCCCTCTGCATTAATAGATGCAATTGCCTCCAGAATTTCTGTCGGACAGGTTTTTCCTGCTTCTTTTACATAGCAGACATCCTGCTCACCACGAACCTGTTTGCACATTGTATCTTCGTCAATAATTAAGCAGGAAAGCCAATAGTTTGGTTCTGAATTTTCCAGATCCATTGGGTTCATGGATACTGGCAAATCTTTTAATCCCTCTTTGTATCTTTCGTAGATTGCTTTTTTCTGAGCTATATGCTCATTCAGATACGGGAACTGTCCACGAACTACACCAGCTACTACATTACTCATGCGGTAGTTATAACCCAGTTCTTCATGCTGATACCATGCTGCATTTTCTCTGGCCTGTGTAGACCATTTACGAACTTTGTTTGCAGCTTCTTCATCATCAGTTAAGAAACATCCACCTGCACTTCCAGTAATAATCTTATTTCCATTAAAGGAAATCGTATTATACTTTCCAAATGTGCCAGTCTGTACTCCCTTATATGTAGCTCCCATAGATTCTGCAGCATCTTCTACCAGAATTGCATTATGTTTCTTAATAACAGCATTTAATTCATCTACTTTTCCTGGTGTTCCATAAAGGTGAGCAACAACTACTACCTTCGTATCAGGATAAATTTCAAATGCTTTTTCAAGTGCCACCGGGTCCATATTCCATGTGTCATATTCCGTGTCAATGAATACCGGTTCACCGCCCTCGTAAACAACAGGATTTACAGTGGCATCAAAAGTCATATCTGAACAAAAAACTTTCTTCCCTTCCAATGCACCATGTCCAACTTTTGGCATACCATATGCTTCAATACCAGCTAATTTCATAGCGAGATGCAGCGATGCTGTTCCGGCAGATAATGCAACTGCATATTTACATCCAATATATTCACATGCCATTCTTTCAACTTCGTTGATATTTTTTCCAACTGTTGACATCCAGTTTGTTTCATATGCTTCTTTCACATATTCAATCTCCGGACCGTGCATAGTCGGGCTGCTTAACCATACTTTAGACTCAAACTTCTCAAATTTATTACTTTCTTTAAACATGACTTCTACCCCTTTTCATCCATTTTGATATTAAGCAATTTCTTTATTTACATCTTCTGGTCTTTTGAATGTTGGAACAACACTCCTCAGTGCTTCTTTTGCAATTAGATCATCCCCTGTATCGCAGGCATCTTTAAGTACCTGAATCTTCTGATATATTTCTTCCTGGCTCAGTGCAGTATCTCTTTCGATGAAGATCATGCTGTTGTTTGTTTTATCCAGTTCCTCTGTCTTAACTAACAGCTCCTCATACAGTTTCTCTCCCGGTCTTAATCCGGTTTCAATAATTTCAATTCCCTGTACACCGGACAGACGAATCATATTCTCTGCCAGATCCATAATCTTTACCGGCTGTCCCATATCCAGAACGAACAGCTCTCCATTATTGGCAATCGCACCGCTCTGAAGTACAAGCTGTGATGCTTCCGGAATTGTCATAAAATATCTGATGATTCGTTTATCTGTAACTGTAACCGGTCCACCATTGGCGATCTGGCGTTTGAATAATTGAATAACTGATCCGGCACTGCCAAGTACATTTCCAAAACGAGTCGCACTGTATTTTACTTTTCCATGAGTACTTGCGCTCTGAACGATCATCTCGCACATTCTCTTAGTTGCACCCATAACATTTGTAGGATTAACTGCTTTATCCGTTGATACCATCATAAAGCGTTCTGCACCATACTCCTCACAAAGCTCTACCAGATTTTGTGTTCCAAATACATTGTTGTAAATAGCTTCTACACAGTTATGCTCCATCAAGGGAACATGCTTATGAGCGGCTGCATTGATGATGATCTGCGGATGATACTTTTCAAATACTTTTTCCAGTGCTTTTCTATGAGTAATAGAGCAAATTTCAATCTGCAAATCCAGTTTATTTCCATAGGCAATCTTCAATTCCTGCTGAACATCATATGCTCCATTTTCATAAATATCCAAAATGATAATCTTCCTTGGATTCATCTTTGCCAACTGTCTGCAAAGCTCTGATCCAATGGAACCACCACCACCTGTAATCAGAACAACTTTTCCTCTATAATATTCATTTGTACGTTCATCAGAAACAGCTAATGGTTTTCTAAATAAAAGTTCCTCAATATCAAATTCTCTAAGATGTCTCTTTCCTCCTGCTACATACATAGTCGGATAATCATATACTTTTAATTTATATCCCTCATTCTTGTAATACTCATAAAGAGTTTTCTTCTTTGCTGCATCCATTGATGGAATTGCAAAAATGATTTCCTGTACTTCAAATTCGCCTAGTTTCTTAAAAGTTGCTTCCGTTTCAGACCAAACCGGAATACCATGTATATCTCGTCCAACTTTTTCCTTATTAATATCAATAAAACATCTTGGTACGTACGCTGCTTCTGAATTATTCAAAAGTTCTTCTGCCAGACTCACACCAACTCGTCCAGCACCAATAATTGCAACTTTAATCTTCTGTACTTCTTTTTCATTTCCAGCTTCAATACCTGAAAATATATGTAATAATATAGAAAAAATTTTTCCTCTTGTTGTCTCCTGGTTTCCACATTTGTATGCATAGCGATACATCATGCGAAGTGCCAATGCCCCTAATAAATTCAAGCTAACCAATGAAAGTAATCTTGCAAATGTAATTTTTTGAACTGGAAGTAGGAGTTCCAGACATAGATACGCCACAAAAGCGATAGAGTCAGTAAACAGCAAGCGGATATAACACTGAATTCCACCATATCTCCATACTTGCCCGTAAATTTTACCTATTAGACGTGCTGTGAAAATACACAGAACAGAAAGACCTACTTGTTGGAAGATCCCAACAGCTGATAATTTATCCATTCCCCCATATAACACCAGGAGTATAACTGCTACTAATGCATATACAATCAAATCATACCCGACAAGCGTCCAACGTATGTTTGGCGTACTATTTTGTTTTGCTTGTTTCATATCCATCTTTGTTTCATTTGTACTATTCATCGTGTACCCTCTCCCCCCCCTCATGAAAATTGAGGAGGTTCATCCTTCCTATAATTATTGATCCTTATCATTCCTTTGTTAATGATGTAAACAGAACACTTCCTTGTTCTGTGCTTGTGTTCATTGCAACCATACCTCTGCTATCTCTTTTACATAATCTCCAGATCTTTTAGAGTCTACAATTAATAATTTTCTTCCTATTTTCAACACACTCCTCATAATTATTTGTTTTTATTAGGTAAATTCTTTAACACGACGACTAGCCTGTGAATGTTCTTATTAAAAAGATCATTCGCAAGCTAGTTCAAACCTCCTTATCATAATTTTTCAGCTTATAGTGTGGGTCAAAATAAGCATCCAAGAAACCATTCTTTTATATTTGTTCCCTCGCTCAATCTACACAACACAAAGAAAAATTATCATAACAAAATTTGACTAAGCCAGCGAAACCCCTTGTAAAATCAAGATTTTTCTTGGTTGTTCCTATTATACCGCTATCTCCTTTTAACACGTTCCAAAACTGCGGAAATTCATCCAGACTGGTGGATCTTATGAAGTTTCCAATTCCAGTCTTTTTCGTTCCATCCGAAAGGATTTCATTTCCGTTAACACGAGGATCGAAATCAAGTTTAAACATCTTTCCATCCCCTAACTTATTATCTTTCATAAGTTCCGCTTTACGCTCTTCGGCATCCATATACATACTTCGGAACTTATACATTTAGATACATATTTTTCTCTTTCCCCTTCACTTTCGTACTTGCCAGTATTCTTGAACTCCCCTTCTTTTCGTTTCATCTGGCTGTTTTTCCTATTAATGATATCATCTATTTTTTTTCAAGACAAGAGTCAATCCGCCATTTTCTACCATATTATTGTAAATTTCTTCGTCATTTTTCCTTTTAATACCATCTTACTTCTTTTGGATGACAGAAATTGTCCTCCAGATATTTTTTAACACTTTCATAGTCACTGCTTCTTGCCCCACTTGGACATACCCTTTCACAGCGCAGACAGCCAACACAGAGTTCTTCCTTTATTTGATACGTGTCTTTATCAATCGCTGAGGTCGGGCATTTCTGGACACATGTCTGGCAACCCTTACATTTCGTTTCATCAAAGTAATGAACCACCGACTTCATGGTCTTTGGTTCTGGCTTTGGATTTCCCGGAATCATGAGGGATGCTTCCAATCCATCTTCCAATCTCTGTTTCACTGTAACTGCAAACTGTCGGAAGACTTTCTCATCTTCTGCATTTGGACGGTCTGCCCCCAGTTTTTCGGAATAAATGTGTGGAATAATCGGTGCGATTGCTCCGATGCAGTAAAATCCTCTCGCCTCTAAAATGTCTTTCATCTGTGCAAGGGTATCATCAAAGTCACGATTTCCGTAAGCAGACATCAAAATACAAGGGGTATGGTCACCTTTAAAGTTTGTAAAAAGAGCTTCTTTTAACTGTGGAAGCTGACCTCCATACACCGGTGCAGCTGCAAGCAGTAAATCTTTGTTTCCAAAGTATTGTTTTTGTTTCCGGAATTTTCTTCTCGTCAAATCAATATATTCCGGATTCTGGGACAGCATCGTTGCTAACATCTCCGCTGCTTTCTTTGTGCCTCCGGTCGGGCTGAAATAAGCCACTTTTAAACTTTTATTTTTCTCGAGTAAATCCGGTCGTCTCTCTTTGGTTCGTATCAGCGACTGTTCCCATCTCCATGCTTCAATTTTATTATGGTCTCCGGTTAACAGTACTTTCGGCACCTCTTTTTCATGCCAGCTTTCCGGTCTGGTATAATGCGGATATTCTAAGAGGTTATCCTGCATGGATTCAAACTGGGCAGATTCCTCATTATTTAAAACACCCGGCACAAATCTTGAGATAGCGTCAATCATTACCATAGAAGCAAGTTCTCCCCCTGTCAGCACATAATCTCCAATAGAGACATAGTCTGTGACCACTTCTTCTAAAACACGTTCGTCAATCCCCTCATAATGTCCGCATAAAAAAATCAGTTCTTCTTCCTGGGCAAATTCTTCTACCATTGTCTGATGAAAGACTTTTCCCTGTGGGGTCAGATAAATGCATCTTGGTTTTTTGCCCTGTTTTCCTGCTTTACTGTTTTTTGCAATGGATTCCCAGGCCCGGTAGACCGGTTCTGCCTGAATCACCATTCCGGCTCCTCCTCCATATGGATAGTCATCGACGCGGTTATGTTTATTCGTGGAAAAATCACGGATATTGACTGTATTTAATGTAATATGTCCATCTTTCATCGCTCTTCCGATGATACTGGTATCTAATCCCTGTCTGACCATATCAGGAAACAGGGTGAGTATATGAAAATCCATTTGTTTTTCTCCTTTTTCACACTAATCCGTCCAACAGGTGAATTTCCATCTTTCCTGCTTCTACATCGACATCTAAAATACATTCGTAGATGGCCGGAATCAGCACTTCTTTGCCTTCTGTTGTCTTAATGATATAGACATCATTTGCACCGGTTTCCATAACATCTTTTAAGGTTCCGAAATGACTTCCATCCTCTAAGTAAACTTCCATTCCGATTAAATCTGCGATGTAATACTCATCTTCTCCAAGCGGCTGTGCATTTTCTCTTGTGACAAAGAGACTTTTGCCTTTATATTTTTCAATGTCATTGATATTGTCAATGCCTTTGAATTTTAAGATGGCATATTGTTTAAAATATTTCACGCTCTTGATTTTTAGTTCTCTGTATTCTTTTCCTGTGTCTAATAATACGCTTTCTAACTCTTCAAAGCGGTGTACATCGTCAGTGGTCGGATAGACTTTTACTTCTCCGCGGATTCCGTGTGTGGTTGTGATGACACCTACCTGTAATAAATCTTCCATACTTATTTATAACTCCTTAATTTACTTTTTCGCCCAAAAAAGGACTGCACATCAACGTGTACAGCCCTCTCATTTACTTTTACTGTAAAATATCTACGATAACTTTTTTATCATTTTTGGAAGATGCAGCTTTCACTACGGTACGGATTGCTTTTGCAATTCTTCCCTGATGTCCGATTACTTTGCCCATATCTGCAGATGCTACTTTGAGTTCTACAAATACCGCATTGTTTTCTTCCCGCTCTGTTACCGCAACTTCGTCCGGATAATCTACAAGAGACTTTGCAATTACTTCAACTAATTCTTTCATTACAAGCCACCTCCTGGACCTATATTATTTTTCGATACCAGCTGCTTTGAAGATTTTGGATACAACTTCTGTTGGCTGAGCACCGTTAGCAAGCCATTTTTTAGCTGCTTCTTCGTCTACTTTGTATACACTTGGGTCCTGATTTGGATCATAAGTTCCGATTTCGTCGATGAATTTACCATCTCTTGGGGATCTGGAATCTGCAACAACGATTCTATAGAAAGGAGCTTTTTTCTGTCCCATTCTTCTTAATCTGATTTTTACTGCCATTATTTTTTCCTCCTGAAATTTAACTATTTTCTTTTCTTATCTTCTTGATTTATATGTTAAAAGGGAAGTTTGAATTTTCCCCTCTTAGCACCCTTGCCATTCATAAGACCAGGCATCTGTTTCATCATTTTCTTTGCCTGTTCAAATTGTTTTACTAGACGGTTGACTTCCGCCACATCCACTCCTGCACCTTTTGCAATTCTTGCTTTTCTCTGTGGAGTCAGGATTTCCGGATGAGAACGTTCTCTTGGTGTCATGGAAAGAATCATTGCTTCTTTTCTCGCCATATCCTTTTCGTCTACCATATTTTCAATATCTTTTACCTGTCCGCCAATTCCCGGAATCATATTTAAGACACTGGAAATTCCTCCCATGTTTTTCATCTGATTCATGCTTTCAAGGTAATCATCAAAGCCGAATGAGTTCTTACGGAATTTCTGTTCCATCTCTTTGGCTTTTTCTTCATCAATGTTTGCCTGCGCTTTTTCAATCAGGCTCATCACATCGCCCATTCCAAGAATACGGGATGCCATACGATCCGGATAAAATTGTTCCAAATCCGATAATTTCTCTCCCATACCGACAAACAGAATCGGTTTTCCTGTGATTGCTTTAATTGATAATGCTGCACCGCCTCGGGCATCACCATCCATCTTTGTAAGAATAACTCCGTCGATTCCGACTTTCTCACCGAAAGTCTCTGCTACATTCACCGCATCCTGTCCGGTCATTGCATCGACTACCAGTACTGTCTGGTCTACAGAAATCGCTTCTTTTATGTTTGCAAGCTCCTGCATCATGTCCTCATCAATATGAAGACGACCTGCGGTATCTAAGATAACCACGTTGTATTTTTCTTTTTTCGCATGTTCGTACGCTGCTTTTGCAATATCAACCGGACTTTGTTTGTCCCCCATTGCAAAGACTTCCACGCCCTGTTTTTCACCGTTGACCTGCAGCTGTGTAATTGCGGCCGGACGGTATACGTCACATGCGACCAAAAGAGGTTTTCTTCCTTTTGATTTCAGCTTGCCTGCCAGTTTTGCCGTGGTCGTTGTCTTACCTGCACCCTGAAGACCTACCATCATAAGTACGGTAATCTCTCCTGCCGGCTTTAAAGCGAGTTCGGTTGTCTCACTTCCCATCAGGTTTACGAGTTCTTCATTTACAATCTTAATTACCATCTGTCCCGGATTTAAGCCGGACATTACATCCTGTCCAACTGCACGCTCCTGAACGGATTTCATAAATTGTTTTACCACTTTAAAACTTACATCGGCTTCGAGAAGCGCCATTTTGACCTCTTTCAAAGCGGATTTTACATCGGCTTCCGTCAGACGGCCTTTTTTTCTCAAGTTTTTAAATACATTTTGTAGTTTATCCGTTAAGCTTTCAAATGCCATCTGCTACAACTCCTCCAAAATTTCCTGGGAAATGTGTTCCACCTCGGAAACCAGTTCTTCCTTGCTGATGCTTTCGCAATTTTTTGCAAGACCGTGAATCCTGTGGATTTTTTCCTTAATATTTACAAACTTCTCTACGAGATGCAATTTTCCTTCATAGTCTGAAAGAATCTTATTACAGCGTTTGACGTTGTCATGCACGCCCTGTCTGCTGATTCCCAAATCTGCTGCCACTTCACTAAGTGAGTAGTCATTGAGCACGACATCCTCATAGATTCTGCGCTGGTGCTCTGTTAAGAGTTCTCCATAAAAATCGTATAATAAAGTCTGCTGTACAAATTGTTCCACTTGTCATCACCTTGCTTATCATACTACATGATTTTTGAAGTGTCAAGTATTTTTTCTTGACACTTATACAGCGCATAGTCAAGCGGAGATTCGCAATTTACTTCGCTACTTGCCTGATTTTCCAGCTGCTGCGTGGTCGTCAAGCGTCATGGGCATCGACATCCATGCTTCCACTTCGAAATCCTTCCACATCAAGTGTCACATAAACAAATCCAAGTTCTTTTAATTTTGCAAACACTGCTTCTCTTTGTTCCATAAATTTTCCAAATTCAGCTACCGGAATCTCAATTCTTGCCACATTTGCGTGCAGGCGGATACGCACAATCTCAAATCCCAGACTCTTCATATACTGTTCACCTTCATCAATCTTTTTCAGTACTTCAAAGTCAAGTTCTGAACCATAGGGCAGACGCGTCGCAAGACAGGGAGCTGCCGGACGATTTGCAACGGAAATTCCTTCTTTTCTTGCAAGAGCACGTACTTCCGGTTTGGTTAAATGTGCCTCGGCAAGCGGACTTTTTACTCCAAGTTCCCGGACTGCTGCAAGTCCCGGACGATACACATGTAAATCATCCTCATTGGTTCCTTCTAAGATGGTTTCTGCCCCTGCTTCATCTGCATAAGCCAACAGCTTTTCAAACAAACTTTTTTTGCACAGATAACAGCGGTTCTTCGGATTCTTTTTAATTCTTTCATCTTCAAATTCATCTAAGAAAATGATTTTATGAATTGCTCCGGTTTCTTTTGCAACCTGTTTTGCAATATCCAAATCACAGGATGGATGCAGTACGGTTTCAAAAGTAACTGCATGTACCCTTACCCCAGGTGCTGCACATTTTACAGCAAGTTTTAATAACAAGCTGCTGTCTGCTCCACCTGAAAATGCAATACAGATATCCTTCTTTGCATACCCCTTCATAATCTCATATAACCGTTCTTCTTTTTGCGTCAATTCCACCTCTTATCACTCCTCACTTTTCTTGGCCAAACTTCTTGCCTCTTCATAAACCATCCGAAATGCCTCACCACGCATTTCACAGGTTTTCCTGACATCCTCATATTCCGGATAATAATAAGTCACCTCATGATGCATACATTTTTTAATCCGAATGGTATTTCCATCCAAAAGTGTGACACTTATCATTTCACGGTCTAATTTTTGTCGTTCTTCCTCATATCTGCGAAATCCAATGCTGGTTGTTTCTCTAAATAAAATTGTTTTTAATGCTTCTTCATCTGCCGGTTTGCAGATAATCTGAAACAAATATGCCGGACGCCCCTTTTTCATATAAAGCGGCATACAGCACACATCCAGCGCACCGGCCTTTAATAATACTTCTCTGGCATAACCAAGCTGTTCTCCCGAGCAGTCATCCACGTTTGTCTCCATGACACATACCGTTTCTGTCTGGGCATCGTGAAATCCCTTCTGCTCATCTTTATTTCTCATTTCTTCTTTTGTCTCATTTACAGCTGTCTTTTTTTTTTCGATTTCCTGCTCCTCATGGCAATGTGTATGACTGTGTTCCTGCTCATGACTATATTTATGCTTATGTTCATGCACCGCCTTTTTCTCTTTCTCGGTATTTAAAATCATCGCACGAAGCACATTCGCATGAGGGAAATCTTTCTTTCCGGCTCCAATCCCGATTTTTTCAATTACAAAAGAATCCGGAAGCTGATTCTCACCCGAAAGCGCTGCCACAATCCCCGCTCCTGTCGGTGTCACCATCTCTCCCTGCACTCCTGAAAGATGAAGTCTTGTCCGGCTCTTTGAAAAAATTGCAAGTACTGCCGGCGCCGGAACCGGAATTCTTCCATGCTGACACCATACATGCCCTTTTCCCTCCCAGATTTCAGAAGTCACAATCGAATCAAATCCCAGATAATCCAGACAGATTACTGCTGCCGAAATATCTACAATCGAATCAACCGCACCAACCTCATGAAAATGCACTTCATCCACAGTCGTACCATGAACCTGCGCTTCTGCCTCTGCAATCACCTGAAAAATCTTTAAAATCATTTCCTTCACTTTATCAGAAAGCTCCGAAGCCAAAATAAATTCCTTAATCTCACGATAACTATTATGAACATGCGTATGTTCCTGACTGTGTTCCTGCTCATGACATTCCTTCACATCTTCATCATTTACGTGGGTATGAGCATGTTCATGACCATGCTCCTCTTTATGCTCATCTTTCAAAATCACATCAAAATCTGTCGCTGTAATCTGATTCTTCTTTGTCTTGGAAATCTTTATCTCATATCCATCTAAGTGCAGCTTCTCCAACTCTTTCATCAGATACTCCCCCGGAACACCAAGGTCCAATAAAGCTGCAACTGTCATATCTCCACTGATTCCAGAATAACACTCTAAATATAACTCTCTCATAACAAACCTCCTGCCCTGCCAGATATTCCAAAATACATCCGACGTCCTAATTCTAACACATCTCTCTTTATTTCACTACTATTTCAGTAGGAATAAGTATTATTTTCTTCTCGCACAATTTCAGATATAAGAAAACCCCTGAATCTCTTCTATGTTACATACAGAAACTCAGGGATTTCTCTTAACTATCTAATTTTTCTAACAGCGACAAAGTCAAGTGGATATTCGCAATCCGCTTCGCTACTTGCTTGATTTAGTTAAAAACTTAACGTTTATAATTAGGATTTCTCCTAACTATCTAACTTTTCTAAGAAAGAGCAATTTTTTTCTGCACCTCTGCCCTTTCATTTTTATTTAGCAGCAAATTTCTGCAGGCACTTTGGAGCGGCCGGTACTTAGCGACTTTGTCGCTTATGTACCGCTGCCAGCGACAAGTAGCAAGAGCGTGCCTGCACGAAATTGCTGCGTCTCACCTTGTACGAAATTGCTGCGTCTCTGTATTCTACAGATTTGCGCTGATTTGTCTCGGACGATATCCTTCCTCTTCCAGTGCTTCAATAATTTCATTCTTATGTTCTGTACCAAATGCCTCAATGGTAATCTTCAGTTCCACTGCTGCAGAACGGTTTGTACTTACAAACTGGTTATGGTCAAGTTTGATAACATTACCTTTCTTATCTGCGATTACACTTGCCACACGTACCAGTTCACCCGGCTTGTCCGGAAGCAGCACAGATACAGTAAAGATACGATTTCTTGCAATCAGACCCAACTGAACTACAGATGACATTGTGATAACATCCATGTTTCCACCACTTAAGATAGAAACTACTTTTTTATCTTTAAACTGCAGATGTTTCAAAGCTGCTACAGTCAGCAGACCTGAGTTCTCTACAATCATCTTATGATTTTCTACCATATCAAGGAAAGCAACAACTAATTCATCATCGCTGACGGTAATGATTTCATCCACATTTTTCTGGATATATGGGAAGATTTTTTCTCCCGGTGTTTTTACAGCAGTACCATCTGCGATTGTATTTACACTGTCAAGTGTTGTAACTTCTCCGCGACGTACAGATTCCTGCATACAATTTGCACCTGCCGGTTCTACACCGATCACTTTGATATTCGGATTTAAGAGCTTGACTAAAGTGGAAACACCTGTTGCCAGTCCGCCGCCACCGATTGGAACTAAGATATAATCTACTAACGGAAGTTCTTTGATGATTTCCATTGCGATTGTTCCCTGTCCGGTTGCAACAGCCGGGTCATCAAATGGATGAATGAATGTATATCCATTTTCTTCGGCTAATTTATAAGCATGTTCGCAAGCTTCGTCATATACATTTCCGTAAAGAACTACTTCTGCACCATAACTTTTTGTTCTTTCTACTTTGATTAATGGAGTGGTAGTCGGCATAACGATAACCGCTTTTACTCCAAATGCTTTTGCCGCATAAGCAACACCCTGTGCATGGTTTCCGGCAGAAGCTGTAATTAAACCTTTTGCTCTCTCTTCCGGTGAAAGAGTGCTGATTTTATAATAAGCACCTCTTAATTTGTAAGCACCTGTTTTCTGCATGTTCTCTGGTTTTAAATAAACTTTGTTTCCTGTCTGTGCACTGAAATAATCGCTGTAAACCAGTTTGGTATCCTGGGTTACTTTCTTTACGATTTCCGACGCTTCTTCAAATTTTTCTAATGTCAGCATAATCCTAATATCCTCCTTTGATGTTCATCTAACTGTTTTTTTCGGCGATTCTGAAATTTTTCAGCATGTACTATATGTACTGAGTGAACTACACACGAAGCGAAAGCTTCAATGCTTCCTGGTTAAAATCGCCTGCCAGGTTTCACGAATGTTCCACTTAAACTTTATTCTTCTTTGAAATCGAAAAGCGCATTTACAAATTCATCCGAATTAAATTTCTGTAAATCGTCAATGCTTTCACCGACTCCGATATATTTTACCGGAATATCCAGCTCTGACTCGATTGCAACAGCGATGCCTCCCTTTGCAGTTCCGTCAAGTTTTGTCAGGATAATTCCTGTTACATCTGCAACCTCATTAAACTGTCTCGCCTGAAGCAGTGCATTTTGTCCGGTCGTTCCATCAAGAACGACTAACGTTTCCAAATAAGCTTCCGGATATTCCCGTTCGATAATGCGATAAATCTTATGAAGCTCATCCATCAGATTTTTCTTATTGTGAAGACGTCCTGCGGTATCACAAAGCAGTACGTCGGCATTTCTTGCTTTTGCGGCTGCAATCGCATCATACACAACAGATGCCGGGTCAGCACCTGCCTGTCCTCCAATCAGTTCTACCCCTGCACGGTTCGCCCACTGGGTCAGCTGTTCTCCTGCTGCCGCACGGAATGTATCTGCTGCTGCAAGCACAACTTTCTTTCCCTGGTCTTTTAATTTTCCTGCCAGTTTTCCGACAGAAGTAGTCTTTCCAACTCCATTTACACCAATCACCAGCACTACAGATTTACGGTTCTCAAATTCATAAGCCGCCTCTCCGACTGCCATCTGTGCTTTGATGCTGTCCATCAGCAGTTTTTTACACTCCTGCGGGTCTTTTATTTTCTTCTCTGCTACCTGTCGCTTTAAATCTTCGATAATATTATTGGTTGCATTAATTCCCAAATCTCCCATAACAAGAATTTCTTCAATTTCTTCATAGAAATCATCGTCAATGCTGGAATATCCACTGAAAATAGAATCAATACTCGATACAATATTTTCTCTGGTTTTTGTAAGACCGGATACCAGTCGTTTAAAAAAACCTTTCTTTTCTTCTGCCATAAGTCCCTCCTGCTCTTTTCTGTATTTTCTCATCTGCTTCTCTTACTTATCCAAATCATTCTCGATTAGGTTGACAGAAACAAGGGTAGATACACCTTTTTCCTGCATTGTGATACCATAAAGGCGGTCTGCCGCGGTCATCGTACCACGTCTATGTGTAATAATAATAAATTGTGTATTCTTTGTCAACTTATGAAGATACCTGGCATATCTTGTTACATTAGAATCATCGAGTGCTGCCTCAATTTCATCGAGCAGACAAAACGGGGATGGCTTCAAATTCTGAATCGCAAATAACAGTGCAATTGCGGTGAGTGCCTTTTCTCCACCGGAAAGCTGCATCATATTTTGCAGCTTCTTTCCCGGCGGCTGAGAGATGATACGGATTCCCGCCTCTAAGATATCTTCCTCTTCATCTAACTCAATCGTTCCTTTTCCGCCACCAAAAAGTTCTTTAAATGCCTTATCAAATTCTTCACGAATCTGTGCAAATTTTTCTTCAAACTGGTGTCTCATTCCGATATCGAGTTCATCAATAATCTTAAGCAGGGTCTTCTCTGCTTCCACCAAATCTTCATGCTGGGCATTTAAGAACGTATGACGCTCGGAAAGTTCTTTGTACTCCTCAATCGCATTGACATTGACATTTCCAAGTTTTTTAATTTCATTTCGCACTTCTGCCTGTGCCTTTTTGATTTCACTGCGCTCAAGCGGTTCCTCAAAAGTCTGTTCTTTTGCCGAACTGTAGGTCATCTCATATTCTTCCCACATATAACCTATCTGACTCTCCTGATTTTCCTCAAGCTTTTCTTTTTGATTTTCCAGGCGGTAGAGATCTTTATCTAAGAGATTCATGCGACCGGACAGTTCATCTCTCTTTTCAAAGAAGCCCTTATGACTTTGATTCATACTCTCTTTTTTGGCAAGATATTCCTGCAGCTTCGCTTCATCTTCCGCTTCCTGTGCCTTTGCAACTTCAACTGCCTCCTGCATTTTTTCGATCTCGGCTTCTTTTTTCTCTATCTCATCTTTTGCATCACTGACATTTACTGCCAATTCCATTAACTGTCTTTGTAAATTCTTCTTTTCGCTTAAGATACGTTCCAGGTTTTCTTTTGCAAATCCCTGTTTGGAACTAAGTTCTGCATTTTCTAAATGCAGTGCTTCTAATTCCTTTGAATGAGCGTTTTCCTGCTTTTTCTTCTCATCCAGTTCTTCCTGATTTTGATTAATCCGCTCTTCTAACTGAGCCTCTCGTTTATCACTCGTCTCTAATTCCACACGAATGGATTCCCGGTTTTCCTCAATCTCCTGCGTTTGTTTCTCAAGTGCTGCAATATCCCGTTTTAAATCTGTATACTCTTTTGCAATCTCTTTTGCCTTCTGTTCCATTGCTTTCTGATTCATGCGCAGGGTATTATCTTTTAAGGACTGCTCCTGAAGTGCAGCATTTAATCGTCCTGCTTCTTCACGATGGAAATTTCGTTTTTCCCGATAAGTATCAATCTCTTTTTGTTTTGCCTCTAACTGATTTTTCAAACTCTCAACTCTTGTCTCAAGCTCTTCTATCTCTCGTCTTCTTCCAAGCAGATTACTGTTGTTTTTAAAGGCACCACCGGTCATGGAACCACCCGGATTTAAAGACTCTCCCTCAATCGTTACCATACGCAGGCTGTATTTATATTTTCTTGCAATTGCAATTGCAAAATCAATATTTTCCACGACAAGCGTACGACCAAGCAGGTAATCAATTAAACTCTCATATTCAATTTCCGTAGAAACCAGCTCACTTGCCACACCAACAACTCCCGGCTCTTTTAAAGCAGACGGAGTCGAAAATCCACGTCCTGCACCCATACTGGTTAAAGGCAAAAACGTTGCCCTTCCATATTTGTTCTGTTTTAAAAATGAAATCATCTGTTTTGCAGTCGTTTCGTTATCCGTAACAATATTTTGGATACTTCCTCCAAGAGCGGTTTCAATCGCAGTTTCATAATTTTTTTCTACTTTAATTAAATCTGCCACAACTCCGTGAATCCCCGGAACACGTTTCTTCTGCTCCATTACACGGCGGATACTGTTTCCGTAACCATCGTAACGCTCTGTAATATTTCTTAAAGATTCTAATCTCGAAGCCTCTTTATGATAATCATTCTGTAAAACCTGCTGTTCCTTGATACTCTTTCCAAGCAGACTCTGATATCTGGTAATCTCATCCTCATTCTTATTACTCTTCTTTGTGAGACTTAAAATCTCAGCATCAATTTCCTGCTGTTCTTTCTCAAGGTGCTCCTTTTCTTCTTCCTGCTTTGCGGTTTCACTCTTTAAACGCAGATGCTTCTGATTAAACTCTGTCTTTCTAAGAGAAATCTGTTCCATCATCGCATCATAACGCTGCATTTTTCCCTTCGTCGAACCACGATGATTTAAAATTTCAATAATTTCGCTCTTATCTTCCTCTAACTGTTCTTCTAATTCATGAATCTCAAAAGCGAAATCCCTGAATAACTTCTTCGCTGTCTCCTCTTTTTGCCTAATCTCATCGATTTTTGCATCAAGCTCTGCCTTTTCCTCGGTGTAAAGCTTCTCACTATCCTCCCTCTGTTTTAACTCTGTCTCTAAAGTTTCCACGCGCTCACGATACTGCAAATCACTTTGCTTTGCCGAAGAAATCTGCTCTTTTGCCACGTTAATCTGACCTTCTAACTGTTGCTTCTCCAGCGCTTTTTTTGTTGACTCTTCACGAAACGCTTCAATTTTTACATTAAAGACCTCAAGCTCTTTCTCTAACGCTTCATATTCGGTCTTCGTTGTCTCAAAATCCTTACCTGTCTTTTCCAGATCCTGACGGACAATCTCCGATTTTTCTTCAATTTCTTTTAACTGAGCATTGATGCGTTCCATTTCTGCGAGAAACATCCGGACATCAAGCGCTTTTAATTCTTCCCGCTTCTTTAAATATATCTTCGCTGTCTCAGACTGTTTTTCAAGCGGTGCAAGCTGTCTGGTCAACTCCGATAAAATGTCATTTACACGGGTCAGATTCTGCTGTTCTTCCTCTAATTTCTTTAAAGATGCCGCTTTTCTTCGTTTGAATTTTACGATTCCTGCTGCTTCGTCAAACAGTTCTCTTCGCTCTTCCGGCTTACCACTTAAGATCTTATCAATCTGTCCCTGTCCGATAATGGAATACCCTTCTTTTCCGATACCCGTATCATAAAACAATTCATTGACATCTTTTAATCGGCAGGAAACCCCATTCATCAGGTATTCACTCTCACCGGAACGATAAAGCCGTCTTGCAATCGTCACTTCTTCATAATCAATCGGAAGATTATGGTCACTGTTATCTAGAGTAATTGCAACATAAGCAAATCCAAGAGGCTTTCTCGTTTCTGTTCCCGAGAAAATAACATCCTGCATGTTTCCGCCTCGAAGCTGTTTTGCACTCTGCTCTCCCAGCACCCAGCGTACAGCATCCGCTACATTACTCTTTCCACTTCCGTTTGGTCCTACAATTCCGGTAATTCCGTTGTGAAATTCAAATGTTATCTTATTTGCAAAGGACTTAAATCCCTGCACTTCAATGCTTTTTAAATACATAGGCCACCCTTACTCTTAAGTTTTTTAATTGCACAGTATGCAGCCTGCTGTTCTGCTGCCTTTTTGGTATGACCTGTTCCTTCTCCCAATACCGTACTTCCAAGCAGGGCATGAACGTAAAAGCTCTTATTGTGATCCGGACCTTCTTCTTTTACCAGTTCATAACGTACATCATCATCATAACTTCCCTGTACGATTTCCTGAAGCGTAGTCTTGCTATCATAAAAGAGCTGTTTGTTTTCAATATCGTTTAAAATAAACCGGTCAATAAACTCTTTTGCATTAGCAAAACCACCGTCCAGATAAATTGCACCGATTAATGCCTCCATAGCATCTGAAACAATGGAATCTCTTTTTCTTCCGCCTGTTGCATCCTCACCTTTTCCAAGTAATAAATAATCTCCCAGTGGAATTTCTCTTGCACATAATGCTAAAGTCGGCTCGCATACCATACTTGCACGTTTCTTTGTCAGTACACCCTCCGGAGTTTCCGGATACTTTGCAAATAAATAATCACTGGAAATCAGCTCTAAAACCGCATCTCCCAAAAATTCCAGACGCTCATTATTTTCTTTCTTTTCATATCTGTGTTCATTTGCATAAGAACTATGCGTCATTGCTTTTACGAGCAAATCAAAATTTTCAAATTTATAGCCAATTCTCTGCTCAAGCTCTAATAACTTCTTCATCGATTAACAAACTTCCCTTCTACTTTTTTCTATTTATCTAAAGTCTCTCTTGCGTTCGGCCTGAATTTTCTTCTTCTCAATCTGAAAATCAGATGTCTTCATCCGATTTTTTCCCTTTTGAAGACATCTGACTCTTTTAGTTATCCTACAATTTTTTTAATTTCTTCTACTGCATCTCCTACAGTCACAATATGTTCTACATCTTCGTTTGGCATTTCAATATCAAATTCTTCTTCAATTCCCATGATAATCTGGAATATATCCAAAGAATCTGCTCCCAAATCCTCTACGAATGTAGTATCCATTGTCACTTCCTGTGCATCTACATTTAATACCTCTGCGATAATCTTCTGTAATTTTTCTAGCTCCATTTTTTATTGCTCCTCCTCTGTCTTTTTCACCGCTACTGTAATATTTTCCCGAATCTTTTCACTAATGTCCTGTTCTTTAAAGGAAATACACTGAATAATCGAGTTTTTCACTTCGTTTGCTTTGGAACTTCCGTGACATTTCACTACAAGCCCTCTTAATCCGAGAAGCGGTGCTCCACCGTACTGGCTGCTGTCAAAACTTTTTAATGTACTTTTTAATGCCGGTTTTACAAGCAAAGCTCCAATCTTACTGCGAAGAGTGGTCATCATACCTTCTTTTACTTTAGAAATCAAAGTCGCTCCGACTCCCTCATATAATTTTAAAATCACATTGCCTACAAAGGCTTCGGTTACAATTACATCTGCAACACCGGATGGAATCTCTCTTGCTTCGATGCTTCCGATAAAGTTAATGTCTTTACATTCTTTTAAAAGTGGATATGTCTCCTTTACCAGGGCATTGCCTTTTTCCTCTTCCACACCAATATTCACAATTCCGACTCTTGGATTTTTAACCCCTACAACATGTTCCATGTAAATAGAACCCATACGTGCAAACTGCACAAGATGAGACGACCTTGCATCCACATTTGCTCCGCAGTCAATCAAAAGTGATGCGCCATTTTTCGTTGGAATCATCGGTGCAAGCGGTGCACGCTCAATTCCTTTGATTCGACCTACAATTGTAGTTCCGCCAACCAAAATCGCACCGGAACTTCCGGCAGAAACGAAAGCATCTGCCTCACCCTTTCTGACCAGTTTCATTCCGACTACAATCGAAGAATCTTTCTTTCCCTTGATTGCAGCAACCGGCGGTTCTCCAGTCTCAATCACTTCTGATGCATGTATAACCTCTATTCTCTCCTTCGGATAATCATAAGCGCTTAATTCCTTTTCCACCACTTCTTTTTGTCCGACAAGAAGTACCTTTAAGTTTTGTTTTTCTTTTACGGCCTCGACTGCCCCTTTGATAATCTCATGCGGAGCATTATCCCCGCCCATGGCGTCGACTACCACTGTAATCAGATTTCCCATTTCATTGCCTCCTGTACGCTATGCCCTTAATTTTACCAGACATCTAAAAAAAGGGCAAGAGAAACGGTCGTAAAAGATAATCTCTTTTACGACCGCCCAAAATCACTTTATCCCTGCCACTTTTTGTTTTCAACAGATTCATACTACAGCACATCGGAACAAATGATGCCAACTGCCATTTGCATCTCGTTCATCCCTGCCACTCTTTGCTTTCAACAGATTCATAAGCAGGTGCTTTGGAGCGGCTGGTACTTAGCGACGGTCTTTTCGTCGCTTACGTACCACTGCCAGCGACAAGCAGCGAGAGCGTGCCTGCGATGAACTGTTGTTTATTCCTTTATTCCATTTTGCCATTTGAACCAATATGATATCCCTCAATATCCGTATCTTTCGCCATCTCTCCGCTGTCTAACAGATAATACCAGGAGTCTCCATCTTTAAACCATCCGATTCTCATATAACCTTTTTCATCAAATGCATACCATTTTCCATCAATCTGTTTCCATGCATTTCTCGGATAAGTTCCATCCCCGTTATCATACCACCAGCCATCATTATTCTGTACCCATTTGCCAAGTACCTTACTTGCACCTGCCTGGTCTTCGCTTTCAGACGGAATGGTTCCATCCGCTGACACAATAACTTCTGCGGTATCACTGGTTGCTCCATTTGTAGAAGAACCAATGGTACTGGTTGCTACAACATAATAATAAAGTGTCCCTTCGGTATCGGTTGGCGGAGTGTAACTTGCTTCTGTCGCCCCGTCAATTAAAGTTCCACCGCCATTCGTATCGGTCTGGCTCTTATACCACTGATAAGTAATACTTCCATCATCCGTCGTAGTTGCTTCTACTGTCAGTGCAGAAGCTTTGGCATTTACCGCATAAGTCACCGCTCCACTTAAGTTTGTGGTAAATTCCGGTTTTGCCACTTCTACTTCTTTTTCACCTGCACTGTCTTTTTTATCACTGCTATCCTCTTTCGTTGCCTCTGTCTTTTTATCCGGCTTTGGGTCAGTCACTGACAATAATTTATCTAATACAGAATCTACACTGCATCCGGTCATAGAAACAGTCATGCATCCTACCGTAAGAAGCAGTAATAATTTTTTATACCATCTATTATTCATACTAAACTCCTCCTTTAACAAGTTCTCTCTTATATTAACTTGTTTTCTGGAAAATCGCAAGAAAAACTTGCAATTTTATTACAAATTTATTACAAAATTCATTTATAAATTTATAAAATGAAAAAAGGCTGCCGTGCCTAAACACGACAGCCCCTCATACTATGAATTATTCAGCATCCATAGCAATAACTTCTTTTTTGTTGTAGCTTCCGCAAGCTTTGCACACTCTGTGCGGCATCATTAAAGCACCACATTTGCTGCATTTTACTAAGTTCGGAGCAGTCATTTTCCAGTTTGCTCTTCTTTTATCTCTTCTTGCTTTAGAAGTTTTATTTTTTGGACAGATGGACATAATTACACCTCCTTAAATTTGCTAAATATATCACGGATTGCCGCCATTCGTGGATCCGGGCTCTCCTGCTCACATGAGCATGGCCCTTCATTCAAGTCTTTTCCGCAATGGCTGCAGATTCCCTTGCAGTCCTCTTTACACAGGACCCTCATAGGCCAATGGATTAAAATCTCATTATGCACTAACTGCTCAATATCCAGGCTACAACCTGTGATATAATTAATTTCATCTAAGTCTTTTATCCTGTCTTCCTCTGAAGTTTTCATATCAACCTCTTTTTCAAGGTCAATTTCAAATTCCGTTGCCACATCTTTAAGACAACGGTCGCAGGGCAGAGCAAGACTCACTTTGCCTTTTACTTCAATTCGAAGCACTTTTTTTCCTGTATTCGTAATTACAACATCTAACGGCTGTTTTTCTACTACCGGAAAACTGCCAAGTTTTGATTCAAAGGAATCCATGGAAACCGGCATTTTTAATTCTTTCGTCTTTCCATCCACGGATAAAATATCTGATAAATCAATTAGCATAATAGTCTCCTAATCACACCTTGTCAATTATACATAGGTAATTCGTTTTTGTCAACTATTATTTCTGATTCTTTACCAGTTCTGCTGTTTCCTGACAGATTGCAAGTTCTTCGTTTGTCGGAACGATTGCAACTTTTACTTTAGAATCTGCTGTGGAGATTACTTTATTTTCTCCTCTTGTCTGGTTTGCTTCTTCATCTAATTTGATTCCAAGATATCCCAGACTCTTTACAACAGTTTCACGAACCGGAATTGCATTTTCACCGATACCACCTGTAAATGCGATTGCATCTACACCGTTCATAGCAGCTACATAAGAACCGATGTATTTGATAATGCTGTAGCATAAGCAGTCTACTGCACGTTTTGCATCTTCGTTTCCGCCTTCAGCAGCTTCGTTTAAGTCACGGAAGTCACTGGAAAGTCCGTTAGAAAGTCCTAATAAACCGGATTCTTTATTTAAGATACGAACCATTTCTTTTACATCAATGTTTTCTTTTGCACAGATGAATTCAAGAACAGCCGGGTCAAGGTCACCGGAACGTGTTCCCATTACAAGACCCTGAAGAGGTGTCAGACCCATGCTGGTGTCAACACATTTTCCATTTACAACTGCACTGATAGAAGAACCGTTTCCAAGATGAGCAACGATTACTTTAGAATTTTCCGGGTCAAGACCAAGGAATTTGATTGTTTCTTTCGATACGAAACGATGAGAAGTTCCGTGGAAACCATATTTACGTACTTTATATTCATCATAGTATTTTTTCGGAATTGCATACATATATGCTTTTTCCGGCATTGTCTGATGGAATGCAGTATCAAATACAGCTACGTTTGGTTTACCTGGCATCAGTTCCATACATGCACGGATACCCATCAGGTTTGCAGGGTTATGCAGAGGACCAAGGTCACAGCACTCTTCGATAACAGAGATTACTTCATCGTTGATAATACAGGAATCAGAGATTTTAGCTCCACCATGCAGTACACGATGTCCGATTGCTTCTACTTCGTCAAGGCTCTTTAATACACCTGTTTTTTCATTAACCAGAGCGTCTAATACCATTTTGATTGCTTCTGTATGAGTTGGCATTGGTGCTTCTGTTACTTCTTTTTCTCCGTTTGTTGGCTGATATACCAGTCTTCCATCGATACCGATACGTTCACACAGCCCTTTTGCTGCTACTTCCTCTGTTTCAGAGTTGATGAGCTGGAATTTCAATGATGAACTTCCGCAATTTACTACTAATACGTTCATAATTTTTCCTCCGTTATGCTAATTCATTACGACCTAGAGATGGTCGTGCCTGTTTTCATTATACATCGTTTCCAAAAACGGTACAAGTGTGCATTTGAAAATTATGCACAAAAATTGTATTATTTTCCAAACATTCCTTGTTTATCTTAGAATAATCGGTGAATGTTGAAGTTCATTTGTCAATCCTCTTTTTTGTTTTCTTCCGGTCACTGCCTCATAAAGATCAGACGCAAAGATATCTTTTTCAAACAGACCTTTTTGAATATTTGCCAACTCTTTTTGATAATTCGAAATCTTCGTAAGTACCGGAATTTCTTTTGCTTTTTTCATTTTTCCTAACACTTCTTTGCTGTCCTGCCTGAATCCTAAAATTCGAGTATAAGGATTGTGTAGAAACATTCGAGTCTCTTCCTGAGTTATCTCTAATAAAATGTGAAGCAAAGCCCTCGAAATTCGGGTATACGTCAATTCTTTCGTCTTTAATTTCTGAACAAAACTACTATAAGACTCAAATTGATTTAAATTTTTAGAAATCCGCATTGCAAGGTCTTTTGAAACATCGCTGTAAGCAGTCAGCTGTAATCTGTTTTTCTGCTTAAGCAGATTGTATTGTAACAGCAGAGAAAAATCATCCTCCCATACCATCTGATTCTGTTTTCCTATAAAAATTTCTGTAATTTCCTTTGGCATTACATGGAAAAGCTGAGAAATTTTCTCATGCTGTTCCCAGTCTCCCACGTCTTTTAAGGCACTGCGAATCCCCGAAGCACTTGCAAATCCATGGGAAAGTTCCTGTCCATGATACCCCTGCCCTTCCCTTTTTACAATCACCGGCTCTATCGAAGAGTTCTTTGCTTTTAATGCCTTTAAATATTCAATTCCAAGAATATTATTGGGCTTATCTAAGATACTGCTCTCTTCTTCTGTTAAGAAACCGCTTAGCGCCTGTTTTCTTGCAGCCGGAAAAGAAAGACCTGTTTTTAGCGCATCCCGAAGTTGTTTCTGAAATTCTGTATTTTCATCTGCAAGCAGCTTCACTGCTTTCTGCATCTTTGAGAGCTTCTCATCTTCCGCTCCAAAACACAAAAAATCCGTACAGCCGATTCCCTCTAAAACAGAAACTGCTCCTGCCGCAAAAAATTCAGCGCTGGCGCTGGAAGCCCAGACCGGTAATTCCAGTACCAGGTCTGCGCCCCCCAAAAGTGCCATCTTTGTTCTGGTATACTTATCGAAAAGTGCCGGTGCGCCACGCTGTACAAAATCTCCGCTCATCACAACCACCACAAAATCACAGCCGGTTAGCTCCCGCGCTTTTTGAATCTGATAAGCATGCCCATTATGAAAAGGATTGTATTCTGCAATAATTCCTGTCACTAAAGCCATATTGATTTCCTTTCTACTCCACACTCTTAAGGGATTCAATCATGTCAATTTTTCGCAGTCGGTAAAACATCATTCCATTTACAAACAATGCAAATGCCAGGGTAATGAGTCCGCTGTAAAAATAACTTCTGAAAAATACATTTCGTCCAAACATCATCATATCCACTTCCACTGTCTGAATCACATAATGGTGCAAAAAGTTTCCGATTCCCATTCCGGCGATAATTCCAAACAGAGTCAGCACAATGTTTTCCCGATACACATAGGATGCCACCTCTCCATCATAAAATCCCAATACTTTCAATGTTGCCAGCTCTCTCTGCCGTTCTGTGATATTAATATTATTTAAATTATACAATACCACAAAGGCAAGCAACCCTGCTGACACAATCAGCACCACAATTACAATATCAAGGGAGCGCAGCATGTCATCAATCTGGCCGATTAAATCCGAGGTAAAAGAAATTGCTGCCACACTGTCGTATTTCATAATTTTTTCTCCGAGTGCATCCTCATAATCTTTTGAGGTATCCTGGTATCTTAACAACAGCTGATTATAATTCGGAGTCTCATGAAACAGACTTTCATAAGTCTCTGTTGTCAAATACAGATAATGTCGGACATAGTTTTCCACAATAACAGAAATCTTGACTTTGACTATCGTATCTCCTTTTTTTAATTCTACCGTATCTCCCACTTTTACCCCAAGCATATCTGCTGTTTTTTCGCTTATAGCTGCTCCTTCTTTTGGAAAGGCATAATGTTTACCGCTTACACGGTCACGAAATTCAAAAAAATCTTCAAATCCATCTAACGTTTTTGGTACCTCAAGCACAGTATCTACCGTCTTTTTCTCACTTTGCAGCTCTACATTCTGACAATAGAGTTCCAGCATCTCATCGATTCCCTGATAAGCTTTTAAGTCTTTCTGCTGGGCTTCTTTTTCGGCCTCCGAAACGTTGGAATCTAAAATTACATTTGCTTCATAAGTAAATAAATTAACAAACTGATTCTTGGCAATGGCAGTAATGGAATCCTGAAGCCCGAATCCAACCAATATCAGCCCCATACAGCCTCCGATTCCAATTACAGTCATAAAAAATCGTTTTTTATAGCGCACTAAGTTTCGTACTGTAGATTTCTGTGTAAAGTTCAAGTGTTTCCATAAGATATCAATCCGTTCTAAAAAGATACGTTTTCCATTTTTTGGAGCTTGCGGACGCATCAGTTCAGCTGGCTTTGACATCAGCTCTTTCTGGCATGCGGCAAGGGTCGCAACTCCGGTACAGCCTGCACTTGCCAAAACAGCAAGTCCTCCCTGATGCCAGTTTAATGGTGTCAGGTAATAAGGAAGTCCCGTATACAACATTCCATACGCATTCATAATGACCCAGGGCAGGATTTTTTCTCCGACTACCACGCCTGCAAGTGCACCCGAGACGGTAGAAACCATTGCATAAGCAAAGTATTTTAATGCAATTTTTCCATCTGAATAACCAAGTGCCTTTAATGTTCCTATCTGCTGGCGCTGTTCTTCAATCATACGAGTCATGGTTGTCAAGCTGACCAGTGCCGCAACTAAAAAGAAGATAACCGGGAAAAATTCTCCGATATTTGAAATTCTCTCAGCATCCTGTCCAAAACTTTCTGTTGAAGTAATCTTATCTCGTCCCCAGACATACCAGGTTGGGACTTCCAATTTCGCCAGTTCTTCTTCTCCATCTGAAATTTTTTGTTTTGCATCGGCGATTTCCGGTTCAGCATCTTTTTTTGCGGTTTCATACTCTGCTTTTCCGTCCTCTAATTCCTGTGCCTTTGCTTCTAATTCACTCTTTGCTTCTTCAAGGGAAGTCCGTCCTTTGGCAAGCGTCTGCTTGGCATCAGTAAGCTGTTTTTCTCCATCAGCAAGCGTTTTTTGTGCTTCCAAAATCTGGCTTTCTCCCTCTTTTATCTGATTCTGTGCCTGTACAAGCTGTGCCTCTCCATCCGAAATTATGGCTTCATTCTGTTTTATCTTTTCTTCTGCTTCCTGTAACTGCTTTTTCGCAGAATCTATCTGAGCCTGCCCTGCATTTAATTCCTCTTCTTTTTGGGACAGCGTTGCCTTTGCCTGTTCAATCTGCGTGCCTGCTTCTTCGATTTGTATTCTTGCCTCTTCTAACCGGGCTTCTGCCTCTGGTTTTGCTGATTCAAATTCCGAAATTCCTGCTTCTAACGCTTCTTTTTGAGCGATAAGTGTTGAAAGTGCTTCGCTTTGGGCTGTTATCTGGGATTCCAGTTCGGTCTTCTGTGCCAAAAGTGTCTCATAAGTTTCATCTGAACTCTCGCTTTTGGCTAACTGCTCTTCCAAAATTTCCAGCTGATTCTTCATTTCAGTAAGCGCATTTTCTATCTGAGTAATTCCTGCACTCACAGTTTCCAGCTGTGTTTTTGCTGTTTCTATCTGACTTTTTTGCGCTTCATAAGCAGATTTTTTCTCCTCATACTGGCTCTTTCCCGTTTCAAACTCCTTTATCTTTGTCTGAAGCTGTATTTTTGCTTCTTCAAGCTGTGTCTTTCCGGCATTTAATTCCTGCTCTTTTTGTGCAAGCTGTATTTTATTTGCTTCAAGTTCTTTTTTCCCGGATTCTAAAGCCTGTTTTCCACTTTCTAACTCTTTGGTCTTTTCCGTTATCTGTGTCTTTGCACTTTCTAATTCTTTTGTTTTTTGAACTAAGGTCTGCTTGCCGGATTCCAGTTCTGCTTCTTTTGATTTTAACTCGCTCTCTCCATCGTTTAGTTCCTGCTCTTTTTTGGAAATCGTGGTTCTTGCATCGGAAAGCTGAACTTCTCCATCATCCAGTTTTTGTTTTGCATCCGCAAGTTTCTCTTCTGCGTCCTGAATCTGCTCTTTGGCATCCGCAATTTCCTGTTGTCCTTCTTTCTGGATGGTCTGATATCGTCTGTCACAGGCTGAGTCTTCTAACGCTTCTATTTTCTTTTGTACTTTCTTAACTGTTTTATCATATTCGTCACTATAGCTGGCTGACTCTTTCGCTCCATCTATCTGTACATAAAGTTCTGTGTAAACATCTGAAGTAAATACTTCCGGCTCTAAGAGTGCAAAACTGTTAATACTTCCTGTTCCAATTGAACCTGTTCCCCTGTTTAAATCCATATAATACGGCAGTGTCGCAGTTCCGACAATTGTAAAGGTATCTCCTGTCAGAGAATCCGTAACTGCCTCGTCTGTTCCGGATTCAAATGTCACTTTATCTCCGATTTTACAGTCTGAATAACTCAAAAAACTCTCGTCCACTAAAATTTCGTCTGAATTTTCCGGCATCCTTCCTTCTTTGATTTGTGGCTCATTTACTTTGTCCGTCAGCGCAATTAATTTGACAACCTGTTCTTTTTCTCCTACTTTATGTAAGACTTCTAAGGTATGTCCTCCGGTTACATTTTTTACTCTCTCTGTATTTTGGATATCCTTTAAATCCTCATCCGTCAGACCCATTGTTCCAAGTATTTTCAAATCCATATAATCGACATCGTCATAATATCGATCTGCTGATACTTTCATATCACCTTCTGCCGAGCGGATTCCGGAAAAAAATGCTGAACCTAACAAAACGATGAAAAATACGGATAGAAAACGACCTTTATTTTTACTGATTTCCCGAAAGAAATCCTTCCAAAATGCTTTCATCTTTTTCCTTTCTTCCTACCATTCAATCTCTTCTACCGGCATCGGTTTCTCATTTAATACGGTTTCTGCCACTTTTCCATTCCGAATCTTAATCACACGGTCTGCCATCGGTGCAAGAGCCGAGTTATGGGTAATGACAATTACCGTCATTTCTTTTTCCCGACAGGTATCCTGCAATAATTTCAAAATTGCCTTTCCTGTTACATAATCAAGAGCGCCTGTCGGCTCATCACACAGCAGTAATTTTGGATTTTTCGCAAGTGCACGTGCAATCGCCACCCTTTGTTGCTCTCCTCCGGAAAGCTGTGCGGGAAAATTGTTCATTCGTTCTTTTAAGCCTACTTCTTCTAATACTTTTTTGGCATCAAGCGGATATTTACAAATCTGCATTGCAAGTTCCACATTTTCAAGTGCTGTCAGATTCTGCATTAAATTATAAAACTGAAAGACAAATCCAATCTCTTCTCTTCGATACTGAATCAGTTTTTTCCCCCGATATTTTGTAATCTCCGCTCCGTCTACAAATACTTTTCCGGAAGTTGCAACATCCATGCCTCCAAGAATATTTAAAACGGTTGTCTTTCCCGCACCACTTGGTCCGACTACAATGACAAACTCGCCTTTTTGTACATCAAAACTGATTCCATCTGCTGCCTTTATTGTAATCTCACCCATGCGGTAGGTTTTTGTTACATCTTGTAAACTTACATAATCCGTCATGCTTCGCTTCCTTTCTTTTTTACCTTAGGGTTTTCTTCTGCCTCACTTAAGTTTATGCTTTATTCTACCATATCCCCAATTTTGATGAAACAAAAAAATACGATGAACCATTATTTATAATGATTCATCGTATTTCTATCTTTATTGTTTTTTATTTTTTCTTTGATGGTGCCGGATGGCATCCGCTGCATCCACCACAACTGCCTCCGCAACTACTGCAGCTCTTTCCGGATTTTTTATCTTTCCAGACCTTTCGTGCTGCCAGACCAACAATGCATGCTACAATAACTAAAACAACAAATGTACCTATATTCATATCAACATCTTCTTTCTTTTTCAGCTGTCTTTGTTTCTGTTTCTACTCCAAAGTTAGCATAATCTAACTCTTTTGTCAAGCCAAAATCTATGGTACATTTTTTTCTTCCTGCTTTGTCTGTCATCTGCAATTTTGGCTTTTTTAGTTTTTAAAGCTGTGAATTGGAGCTGGAATTCTTCCGCCACGATTTACGAATGCATCACAAGAATATGGATTCACCGGCATAATCGGTGCATATCCCAACAGACCGCCAAATTCTACTGTTTCGCCTACGCCTTTTCCGATGACCGGAATCACACGAACGGCTGTTGTTTTCTGGTTTACCATACCGATTGCACATTCATCTGCAATGATACCGGAAATGGTAGTTGCCTTTGTATCTCCAGGAATTGCAATCATATCAAGACCTACAGAGCAGACACAGGTCATTGCTTCTAATTTTTCAATGGTCAGTGCATTTGCTTTTACCGCATCAATCATTCCCTGGTCTTCACTGACCGGAATAAATGCACCACTTAAGCCACCAACGTAAGAAGATGCCATAACTCCGCCTTTTTTGACCTGATCATTTAAGAGTGCAAGTGCTGCCGTTGTTCCAGGTGCACCTGCATATTCCAGACCGATTTCTTCTAAGATTCCTGCCACACTATCACCAATAGCCGGTGTCGGAGCAAGCGATAAGTCTACGATACCAAACGGAATACCAAGACGTTTGGAAGCTTCTTTTGCAACCAGCTGTCCAACACGTGTTACTTTAAATGCTGTTTTCTTAATGGTTTCGCATAATACTTCAAAATCTTTTCCACGTACTTTTTCAAGAGCAGTTTTTACAACTCCCGGACCGGAAACTCCGACATTGATAATTGCATCGGCTTCTGTTACTCCATGGAACGCACCTGCCATAAATGGATTATCATCCGGTGCATTACAAAATACAACCAGCTTTGCGCAGCCAAGAGAATCCCGTTCTTTTGTTGCATTTGCAGTGGCAAGCACAATTTCACCCATTAATTTTACAGCATCCATATTGATACCTGTTTTTGTAGAGCCAAGATTAACAGAACTGCAGACTCTCTCTGTTGTAGCCAGTGCTTCCGGAATGGAACGAATCAGCATTTCATCTGCTTTTGTCATTCCTTTTGAAACGGTTGCGGAATAACCACCGATAAAGTTTACCCCAACTTTTTTTGCGGCTTTATCCAATGTCTGAGCCAGAGTCACAAAATCTTCCGGTGCTTTACATGCCGCACCGCCAATCAGTGCAATCGGGGTCACGGAAATTCGTTTATTTACAACAGGAATTCCATATTCCTTTGAAATCTCTTCTCCGGTTTCTACCAGATTTTTTGCCAGTGTTGTAATTTTTTCATAAACCTTGCGGTTTACCTGCTGTAAATCAGAATCGATACAGTCTAAGAGGCTGATTCCCATTGTAATGGTACGCACATCCAGGTTTTCCTGCTCAATCATTTTATTCGTTTCATTTACTTCAAATATGTTAATCATGTGTATTTTTATCCTTTCAGAAATTAGAACTAAACTCAGAACTACCAGTCCCGCAAATATTCAGCATCAATATAGCAGCTACTTAATTTACGCTGTACTAGATACGATGCATTTTGTTAAAAATGTCTTCATGCTGTGCATGGATTGCAACACCGATTTGTTCGCCTAATTCTGTCAGATCTGTAGAAATCTTATCCAGTTTCTTCTCAGACTTTGAAGTATCTGTAATCATCATCATATTAAAATAGCCATCGATGATTGTCTGTGAAATATCAAGAATGTTAATTTTATTTTCTGCAAGATAGGTACATACCTTTGCAATAATTCCCACTGTGTCCTGTCCTACTACGGTGATAATCGTTTTTTTCATTTTAAATGTTCTCCTTTTTCACTCTCAAAAATTCCAAGCGTATTTTTTATGTTTTATCTTACTGCATTTTGCTGCATTTTACAACCTGTTTTCTATCTAAAATTTTTCTATACGGTTATCAGTTCAGATGCACGGTCTCTGTGCGCAACAGATATTTTGAAATCCGAAGATTTCCATGGATTTTCTCCCATCGTCACTTCTGCACACACCGTCTCATAAGCAAGCATCTCATAATTATTTTCCCGGCTTAAATGTCCAAGCATAATCTGTTTCATTTTATCATGAAGCAGACGGCAGAGCAGCCTTCCCGCCGATTCATTGGATAAATGTCCTTTTTCCCCTAAAATTCTCTGCTTTAAAGAATACGGATAAGCGCCGACCTGAAGCATCCTCACATCATGGTTTGCCTCTAAAAGCAGAGCATCGAGTCCCTGAAGGTTTTCAACGATTTTTTCGTCATAGACTCCCATATCCGTTGCAATCCCTACCGATTTTTCTCCATGAGAAACCCGATAGCCTACCGGTTCTGCCGCATCATGTGAAATTTCAAATGGCAGAATGGATAAATCTCCAATTGAAAATGCTTCTTCTGCCAGAATCGGACGATAGAGTCCCTCCGGCATCTTTCCAAGCATTGACATTTGTTTTAATTCTTCCATTGTACCTTTGGTGCAATAAATTGGAATGTGGTATTTTCTTGCAAGCACTCCAAGTCCTTTGACATGGTCAGAATGTTCATGAGTTATAAATATTCCACGTATTTTTTCTATATCAAAATCAGCAGCTTGAATAAGTTTTAAAAGAATATTTTCAACATCTTCTCCCACGTATCCAGCTTCTGTTAATGATGTAGCGTCTGCCATAGCAAAAGGTACATTTAATGTTTTTGCTAGAGTTTGAGCTAATAAAGTTTTACCTGAACCAGTTGGACCTAATAATAATATATTACTCTTTTGTATCTCTATATCCTTAGTGCTAACTTTTTTGTTGTAGATTCTCTTATAATGATTATACACAGCTACTGACAATGCTTTTTTAGCTTTATCTTGCCCTATAACATAATCATTTAATATCTCCATCATTTCCTTTGGCTTAGGTAAAGATGCAGTATCCTCTTCAACTACTTCCTCTATTTCTTCTTGTATTATCTCATCGCAAAGTTCAACACACTCATCGCATATATAAACATTTGGACCCGCAATTAACCTTTTGACTTGTTCTTGGTTCTTGCCGCAGAATGAACATTTTAACTGTCTTTTGTCTTCATTTTTTGACATATTAAGCACCTCTTTCTATCTACGGTCTATTTGTAATTACTTCATCTATTAAACCATATTCTTTAGCTTCAATTGATGACATGAAGTTATCACGCTCAGTATCCATTTGAATTTTTTCTAATGGTTGACCTGTTCTTTCTGATAGTATTTGATTTAAAGTATCTTTCATCTTTAAGATTCTTTTAGCATGTATTTCTATATCAGTCGCCTGACCTCTTGTTCCACCTAAAGGTTGGTGTATCATTATTTCGCTGTTTGGTAAAGCAAGTCTTTTACCTTTTGCTCCTGCTGCTAATAAGAATGCTCCCATAGATGCTGCCATTCCTATACATATAGTACTTACATCAGGTTTAATGTATTGCATAGTATCATAAATAGCCATACCTGCTGTTATACTTCCTCCTGGTGAGTTTATATATAAATGTATATCTTTATCTGGGTCTTCTGATTCTAAAAATAATAACTGTGCTACTATAAGTCCAGCTGTAGCATCATTTACTTCATCACCTAAAAATATAATTCTATCCTTTAAAAGTTTTGAATATATATCGTAAGATCTTTCTCCTCTTCCTGTTTGCTCAACAACTACAGGTACTAATGCCATCTGCTATACCCCCTAAATCTCTTATTTATTCTATATATAATTTACAGTAGCCTAAAAGGCTACTGTAAGATTAAGCTATTGTTGCATTTTCAACTAATAAGTCTAGTGTTTTTCTTATTTTTATTTGACCTTTTATATCTTCTATATCAGTTTCTCTTAATGAAGATTTTATTTTTTCAACTTCCATGTTGTACATAGCAGCCATTTTTTCTAATTCAGCCTCTACATCTGCCTCATTCGCTTCTACATTTTCTTGATTTGAAATAATCT